>Ga0210059_1000638_pt1 | contig 46614 bp, 29 predicted proteins | sample Ectturendosymbi2_FD_188042 | JGI IMG/M metagenome (GOLD analysis project Ga0210059, IMG submission 188042) | Ecteinascidia turbinata endosymbiont from Florida, USA - Sample 2 (SPAdes) (version 2) | ecosystem: Host-associated > Tunicates > Ascidians > Unclassified | place: Key West, Florida...
GGCAAACAAATATCTTTAACCTAAAAGCATCTGTTCGATTCAATCAGAAGAAGTCTACATTAAAGCTACTACTCACCATCAAAAAGTGAAGGGGACTTTCATCGAATTGCTTCACCAGCACGCCCATGAAAAACTTGCTTCCGAAGTGCTTGGTCGACATGAAGCTGCCATACTTCGGCATTCCGATTTCGTATGGTCCAAATTCTACCCAGTCTGAAAAGAAATACGAAGCCTGCTAGCCAGTTTCAGCATTGTTGAAAGTTTTGCTAACCATGTTTTCAACGGTACAGCACACACAAATGTTGTTCATCCTCCCCAGAAAAAAAACTTTTGAAACCGAGGCAAACAGCAAATGTAGCGAATGGTCATGTTCCAGCAGCTGAAGAACCATCGCCAGACTAGTTTTGCCCTACTATAACCAGCGATCGATAAACCCACCGCTCCAACGTGAACAGGGCCGTTCTACTTCGGTGCGTACCTCCTCAGAACACCGCAAGGCTCTTGGTTTTTCGAAAATGTCGCTAAGACCAGAGACGATAGGTGACGTCTTGTACGCGCTTACCAAGACCTCAAAATAATACAAAATTATGAATTGCAACTCATGGCACAGCGTATCAGGCTTAAGTGTCCCAAAGGGCATCCGTCAACAGATTTAACCGGAACATGTCAATCTGTCAATCTCAATCAAATGTCGCTATAAACGATCGAATAGACCGAGTGAGTTCGCTGGTGCGCGCCAGGAGAGTTGGAAGCAACTGAAGTTACAAATCAGCTAATTCATGATTGGCTATCATGTCTTCTGCGAGAATACGCTCGAAAAGGATGTCAAAAACCCAAAGTGTGCTTCGGGGTTTTTCTAACGCAGCGAAATGCTGTTGTGCGTCAACGATGCGACCTCCTGTCGGTTTGCCTACAAATTAAGATTCTACAACGTCATAGCTATCGCAAATAAACCACTAGCAGCTTCGCAGCCAAATGAAGTTTAAGTGTCATTTCAGATTGAACATATCCACAACATTTCTTTAAGCAGCTTTTTCCTCCAATCAGGAGCAACTTAGTTCCCGCTAGAACCAGTAATTCCTTTCAGCTCGCGTCTACCGCCAGCATTTAGTTAACAGTTTCACGAAACCACTCGATATCTTGAAAATTTTAAGTCCAACCAGCGAAACAATTTGTAGCTTTTCTTTACGCTCGCAGGAAAGTTGTCTGCACAACAACGAAGATATTCTTGCGTGGGAAAGACACTACAAGAGCATCATTTCAGTTCCGGCGCCGAAGGCACATCGCGACGGGTCCCCGGCCCTTGATAAAGGGTGTTATCGAATATTTTCGAGACCATACCACAAATGCTTTCGCGAGCACCCAAATCCTTGAAATATTTTCGAGGTCATACCGAAGGAATTTTCGAGTTACACAAGGAGCGCAAAAACACCGCTTTGAGTCACGCGGGCATGTGGCAGACCCCCGTTGGTAGTTTAAGTAATCACCGACCCTCCTACGCTACATACGCACCTGTAACGCACTATCCCATGGAGAACTTTGGAGATTCATTGAACTGTAGGTTTTCGCCACGGTCAGCAGTTTTTTTGGCTCTCTGCCTAGTCTGCACGCAAGTCGTCGTGGCTTTGCGTAGAAAAGCATCGTTGGCATTAACACGCTTGACCAGCAAAACACAAATGACCCACTTGGCCCATCGCAAGTCCACTCTAACAACCACAGGATTCGATCGAAACCAGCGATGACTAAAGATTTCAACGTTGTTACCTTTAGACGGGGAACCTCGTCATTTACACCTGCCGGGGAAATGAATATCGTTTCGTACGTTTTCCGACCGCGTAGCGACGTTTTCACATCCAGGAACATTTTGAACTAAGCCGTATCACAACATTCACTTCCCTATAATAAATGGTTCTACCTTCTACGTTGTAGCCAGTGTTCTGTTACTTTTTTTCTGGCATCTATGCTGACTGCTGTCAGGCTTGTCCATGTGGTTTTTTCCTGTCTTATCAAATCACATGACTACTTGCGACTGACCCATTCCATACAATTCCCACGAAACCGGTAATGCGAAGTGGATTATGTCGTGTGAATGTCCAGCCTCCGAAGATCCGTGGCTAATCAAACCAAAGCCAACATTGTTTATTTTTCACTTACTGGAGACAAACAACCTTATTTTTATTGGCCTCGCTTCACTACGCCAGGGCACTGAGCTTCTATGGGTAATGCTTACTGTGCTGTGAGCACGTAATAATGGCGTCAAAAATTCCTGCTATATGACGTAAAATACTAACGATGGGAAATGGGAAAATTTTCAAGTCTACTGTCCCATCCCATGGGGTAGCCACGGCAATCTCATTCCAGTGGAAAAGGCCGCTGATTGTACAGCGACGTCGTTTCTGTACGGTAACAGTGGTTCCGTGCCAAAAATAGGGCAGGACCTAATTGCCCTTTCGGTAGCCATTGAAGAACGCTGTTTCAAAACTAAGATGCAACTTGCAACAGACAACACAGTTAGATTTTTTTTCTGTTGAGAAATTTACAAAAAACACCAACAAATGCTCGGAAATTTTTGGTGGCTCAGAAGTATAGGAAAGTCTTTACTCCTTCAAAAAAGGGGAGACGATGTTTTTTCCAACTACACCACTGGACTCCAAGTAGCTTGCTGTTCTTCTTAAGCAATGTACACAAAGATGAGGGTGTTGCGACTTCTTCACTATTACGTCACAAAGTAATTGCGCTGTTGGTTGAAACTTCAAAGGTTGGTATGCGACCGGAAAACACGCTGTTTTCGCGTAATCGTAATTTTTTCAATCATTTCAGTTTATTGAAGTAAACCACATCACGAAACAAAGATCTCGGGTCGCTTTGTGTACATGTGGTGATTACTTGGGTAGAACAGCTGAAAACGTTGCCTACGTTTTTTTCTCACATTTTATTTCTTCCCCAATTGTGTCGCAATATCCGTTACCTTATCTTATACGAACCATCCATGCATTATAGCGTAATGATTCGCTTACCCTCCAGAGAAACATACGAAATTTTCTGCCTAACCTAATTTTCGTTTTCTAGCGTTATTTTATATTTGAGTCATTTAGCTATGATTCCAGTGCATATATTAGCTGGAAGCTGTTTTTTTCGGTCATCTGTCGGTCATAGACCGACATGATTTTGAAATGACCGAAAAAAAATCGGTCAGAATGTCTGAAAATATAGGCTAAAAAAACACTGTTATGGCGAGTTTTAACACAACTGTGGGACAAATGACCGCAATTTTTCAGCGAAAAAACACCCAGGCTGGAAGTAAATTACTGTGCCTTGATGCAACATGCCTCATTTCGAAGTCTACAGGTTCCGCAAAACACACAATTTTGGTATCTTGAACTATTTATGTCCCCTGTAACATATACAGTGCATTGCAACCCGGACGGCAGAAAAGCAGGGTAAAGCTACAAAAGTCTTTTTTCAGACGAACTGCAAACTTTGGACACGCGGAGTGACGTCAGCTGATTTTTCTCTAGATTGTTTCTCATGCTCCACGATTTGCTATCAAGATATGCGACACAAAAATCAGAAATAAAAACGTACCGGTGCATATAATCAAAAAACGCCCTAAAACCCGTTCAGGTAACCTTGGAAACAATCGCCAAAATGACTCCAAACGTTTTAAGAAAACAAGCGCATTTTTCAACAACTCAGCAGTTATTCTCAAGCTCATCTGAGCCGAAAAAAAACTTACTGGATTTCGAAATGTATTTTGTTTCAACAATAAGCAAAATATCTTTACAAAAATATGGGAGCTGCGCAAGGTTCCTCTAACCAAAATGGCAAAATCTTTTTTGCAGGTTAAGCACGAACAACTGAGGTTAACCATGAGCCACGCGCTTCAACTTGTCTCATCAGCGAATTCCATCACGGGACGCAGTTTTGAAGGTTGCTCGTTTATCAAAATGCCAGACTTGTTTACACAAAAATGGCACTGAAAACCTGACACACAGCTTTTGTTTTCACACGTTGGCCATGCACTGCTATCTTGGCAGCACTCCTCCCTTAACACAAAAAGTACAAAACTTATATTTCGAAAGAACTGCTCGACGAAACGCCTAAGCAGCTGCTGAGGAAATCACATTAATAAGTGTATTTCTAGATATCCCTGGTGCATTTTAACTCGTTTTAAAATTTAGTTGAAAACTGAATTACGCACATTCGCTGCATTCACCTCAGCGGGGTAGGAGTGTCATGAGTTATAACGCCTTTGCTAAAAGCAACGGCAAACACTTTACATGTGCTGGAGCAACATGTGGAAAGTTTCGTAAATCTTAATCGCATTTTACATGAAAGTCTTACGGGAGAGATACACTGACAAGTTTTAGCAGCCAACCTAAGCTTGGTAAAATTGCTGCAGCTTATAGCTGCAGGGAAATACCACCGTGGAATGTTTAAAGTTTCGGCGAACTGCGCTGTTCATACGCTGCTCAGGTCGAAAATTATCAAGATGTTGTTCTGCTGTAAAGGTTGAACAAATTGCCTTTGAGCGCGCTGTAAAATTATCTTTCAAAGCGTCCACCATTAAACTGGGTTCATGTTGTTTTCTGTAGATGCATTCTAAATTCGATACTAGGCGCGGAAATCAGAAACATCTACAGATCAGGAGACGTGGTTACACGCAGAATACAAGCAAGTGGCTTCAAATGGATACATAATGCTGCGTATTAGTACTAGTTCTGCTTAAATGCTTTTAATTTGTGACGAATTCTCGCAATGACCATGCGGCCCAAAACATTTCCGAAACGAGGTTTGATAATTACTTCCAGTTTAAAACAGATGTTTCATTGCATTTTGTTTGACCAGAAATGAACAATTCTGCGCAGGTACAAAATCCTTTACCCCCGGTTTGTCACAAATCATCAGAAAAAACGAGGCCTCTCCTCCCTTAAAAGTGTGACGTCATTTACGGAGAACCTCAAGGTAAAATATCAATTTTTACCAATAACTCAGGTGTTTCCTTGTCTTTTGTTTTTTTTAAAGATCTCGCGGTTAATACACCTGTATCCTTTGCAACTAACCTACAGCATAATTAGCATGTAACAAATTTCGATTGTTGGGTGTGGCCAATCAAACATACCTTTTCTTTCTATTAAAAAATTCTAGAATTGCAGTTGAAACAAAACGAATAATAAACCGATGCCATGATTTTGTGAGTATAGAAGCCATGTAGGCGTCTAACGGTTTGCATGATGTATACAATCACCAGAAGATATTTAACCCACTGCCTAATTACCGCACTTACCGTGGAATGTCATAGCTGACGTGTCTGGGCGGACGTGCAAACAGGTCAACAGCGGCATGGGGGCTTCCCCATTTGCGATCTTTTTTTGAAAATCGGAAAGCTTGGCTGTTTCCATTTTCTGTACAAGCAAAACAAACAAATTGAACGTTTGCAAGTCAAGCAGTCGCGAAAATGTATCATTTCTAAGAAACCGAACTGCATCGACGAATACAATCTCGCATTGTGACAATACTGCTTGAACACAATTCCAATCAAGACTTTTGGTCAGCTCGAACATACCCTATGTATTTGTTGTGGTAATCTGCAGGGGCAGTGTTTTTGTCCGCAGGGGCAAGTGTTTTGGGAGACCGAAACGGTCTCTCGAATTTTTCAAAATACAGTGGAAACTCGCTTTACTACATACATGGCCCATGCCGTCGCGTTCGCGACATTCCCTGTCGCAAGAACATCTGCGGGAAGTTCTGACACAACTGCACACACAGTAACAACAATTGTCAGCAGAGCACTGCACACACAGTAACAACAATTGTCCTTCGAGTGGAGGCAGAGATTTGTTTAGGGTGTTACAGAGACCGCCCATTTCTCGACCGCACGCACTTGGTCTTCGACGGAGTTATTCCGATGGGAAGGCAGTAGGCAACACGACCGGACTCTGACGAAGATGGCATCCGCATTGAAGAGTTTCCCTGCTACAGTCATTATGCCGAGCGCTTGGCCAGACTGAAGCAAATTCCAGTTTTTAAGGTCTTGGTGCAACCCGGCCGAGATTCGAACCATCACCTACCGGACACGAAGCGAGCGCTCTACCCACTAGGCCCCATGTCCGGTCTCGCTTCACTACCACCGTCAAAATACATTATAACCTTGCTTAACGACCATCTCGGTTTCCAGATGAAATGCTTTCGGTCTCTCAACATGTCTTTGGGTCAGCAAGGTCAAACCTTAAAAAAACCTTGCCCGGGGGCCTTCTGTTTTCTACTGTCTACGAGTAAAACCACAAGAATTGTAAACGTTTTTATTGAGGATAAGTTGAACTTGGCGTTCATCCACGAGAGTCTCCGGTTACGGATACAATGCTCCAGATTTCCAGTCAAGCAATTTTCGATCATAGCATCGGGTAAACCGGACGAAATCTACGATTTTTAAAATGTTTCGAGCTGTTCGATTAAAATAGGGCTTCTTAACCTTCACATAAATCCAGACCTCCATTGTCCAAATTTGGTCCCGTATCCATTCGTTTTATTGTCGAAATACTAAACCACCATTCCCTGCACTTTCATTGTACCCATGGCAAATCTTTACCCGCTGTTTGAGGGGAAGTCGGAAAAGAGACGGTAAAAAGTTTGGAAACGTATGTTAAGAGCAAAAATATCAACCATTTTTGTAGGCGACGTTTGGAAAAGGTCGAAATTTCAAAGGATCGCCGTGGGCATTGTTTGTGAGGGGTCAAATTACTGCTGGATTCGCCGCTTGTCGTCAACATTTCCTTGTAAATACGCAAGCATGTAAGTAAATGACAGCGTTTGCGCAAAAGTTTGAATATTCTCAAATATTCTGTCGCGTTCCATTTATGTAATACCCACGCGTAAACTAATCAATAAATGAATACCATTGCCCAGAGATCGAGATCCCTATCCCTGGCGTTCGGTTCCCGTGGCCCAGCAAAAGAACCCCTGAATTAAAGGGAGTAGAAAGTTTTCGGCTGAATTTTGGAAGACGCAAGGGGAGAATCAAATATTTTACAGCGAAGTCGTCAGAAGAGTTGGCGGCATCCAAAGAGAAAATACAATCTTTCACTTTCGTTCATTATAGCAGCCCCAATTTATCGCTTAACTGCCTGTCGCCAATTGCCGTTACCCAAATTAAAATAAAACCAAACTGGCTGCATGTCATTAGACTATAACGAATGCGTACAAGACACAAATACGGTTTATATTTGCGGCACGACAGATAACCTGTTTAAAACAGGTGTGTGACCAACAGTTTGAAAACTAATGCGCTGGTCCGGTCGAGGCCTATCAAGTTGTGCGATGTTGAAAAACGCTGCACTGGAAGTTGAATACAGAAAATATGCGTTGCCTTTTCCACGTAAACATGGAGGTACACACAAGGGAATGCTGCTGGTCTGCCGATAATTAGAAATCCGCGTTTCTACCTTTACAATAGAAGGGCTAGCCCACCATGACAAGCTAAGCTTGATGCTTCATCGGGCGCGACTTTCGTAATCACTGAACTGGGTTTTTGCGAACTGGGAACTGAGCTTGGAGCATAACGGCCACAAGCCACAAATTTTCACTACAACACGAAGGACCCACTCCATAGTTTACGAATTTTATATTTGACAATGGAAATGAAAGCTACTTCTTTCACAATAGCTGACAGGTCAGGCTATGATATGGTTTGTCACTACTACCAAATACCCGTTGCGGAAGTTTTACAGATGCAACGACGTACTGTATGCATAAAACCACTACTTTTTGTTAACAATGCAATGGAAATGCACATTGTTGATGTCTAAAAACTCGCGGCAGTTTGAGAAACAAGGTGGAGAGTATGTTGTGCACGATGTGAGTAGCATGCATAAAAATAGTTTGAACCCCAAACAGGAGAAGCCATTGCAAGTCTATGCCATGAATTTAACTGAGTAAAAAAATTCACAAACTTCTTTCTCAGAAGCACTTGCGTCGACTCGAAGTGAGGCCTACTTTTCTGGTGCCCCTTGCCCTTCTACTGTTCCGTCAATCTTGTTGCTATCGATCCACAAAACCGTTACACAACCAATGCTGGTGAGAGTAAACTTAGCCAGAAACGAGCATCAGTATACCTGAAGACGTTTCTTTGTTACCGACGTAGAATACTGTCAGTGACAAGACAACATGCTCTGCAAGGAAACAAGAATTCTGTTGAACACTTAGCGCTTGTGCTGAGCCAACTGTGTATGCAAGAGTTTATCTACCTTTCGCGGTAAACGAATTCCATTAATGAGCGAAATCCGATAATGCTTAAAAAAACTACATCATCGCTCGTGGAATCGCGCCCACTTTCGGCGCAGACTCGCTTCGCTGGCGTTGCTTTACTTGCCCCTAGGCGTGTTTTAAACACCTGTGCTTAGCGTAGAACCGGGTGGATGCTATATTTTGTAACCGTCTCCATCTGCACCGGATCGAATGGATGAAAATAAAATCGATCCGTGATCTACCTCAAATCACCGCATCGTGACCACTGAAGGCCTTAGGGCGTCTCAGACACGTCGCCAGGGCTTTTCGCTGAATGGGTACATTCGTAAATGCAAAACAAAATGTTGTAGTGAAAGAAAACTTTTACGAAGGGTTAATACGAGCTTTGCCACGCCTCCTGGCCATCTTACAGGGAATGACAAACAAAAGGCTAGCACTGGTTTCGGTCGCCATTTTCAACAAATTTCTAAGATCTCCATCAATATTGCACCAAATTACGTTATAAATTCGATGCATAATATTAACCAACTGAACGCAAAACGAGTGGCATCAGTCAATCAATCCACAATCGACAGGGCAGCACCACCAGCTTTCCCAGTGGCGACGACGGGTCGTCGCCACTCTAAAAACATTTTCAACTGCAAAATCAACAAGGCAGTATGAACTTATCACCAAGAGAAAAGTTTATTTAAGGTTAGACCTTGCTGACCGCAAAGGTATTTTGAGCGACCGCAACTAATTTTATCTGAACACTGAGATGGTCATAAAGCAAGGTTTCACTGGGTTCTGATGGCAGTAGCAAAACGAGTTTCTGCTGGATTTTGAGAGACTGCTGGAAAAATTTCAGTGACCGTTTCGTTCTCTCAAAACGCCTTCAAACAAAATAACACCGACCAAAAGACAGGTTCGCGACAGCAGGTTACACATCAGTTAGCTGCTAAAATCAGTGAGACGACAAACATCACCAACCAATCGTATCTTACCTCGGCACCAAGAAGCGTTTGTCCGATTAACAGACCGAAGAAGTCCGTGAATGTGACGGGCTGTCCGGCCCGCATTTTCGCCCGAAGACGTGAACTGTACAAGAGACGGAGGCACGTTTTACAAAAATCCAGTGGAACGTTAATGACCCGACTGATTAAAGTTCAAAACAGTTTTTGGATGAACTTGCCAGCCTTGTTGCTCTGTGACACGAGCACTAAAGAGAAGTTTGCTAAAGTTCTATCTCTTAAGCCAACAGATGTTTGTGAGTGTCTTGAAACAGGTTTTCACTGGAAAAACATTCTGGTCTACTTACGGTTTTGCCCTCAAAGAGTTTTAAATATATGTTTACTTTTTAAAAGGAAAAAAATCGGCTTCGCATTAGCGCCATGTCGCGCTCATTGGTCTTTTATTTGAAAACAATTTTCATTTCGAAAGCACGGAGTGGATGCTTATGGCGCATGCTTCACGCATGATCCATGGTCGACACCTTACACGAGAAACCAGTCAGCGGCGCGGTGACGTCATATTAGCAACCAAACAAGCACGGACATGTTGTACAATACAAACGCTGTGCCTTGAAGTTGAATTGCTGTAGCTCCAAACTGTCTTTGTCAGAAAGACAAAGTGCGGCTTACATTGACGCGCCGCGCCAAAACGATTCTCAGTAAGACAGGCTCGTAAAAACTTGCGCAGTGTTAATTTCACCTGCACCTCCCGATGACATTCCAAGGTGACTCGCGAAAAGTGATGCACCATGGTGTTTTTCGACTGAAGCTTACAAGCACAAACAGGTGCAAAATAGATTCTGCTGCTTTAACGCACTAAGTAACGCGATACTGAGTAGTACAATTACGGGGTCGATAGGTTGCTAAACACTGACAATGACAGGACCGAAAGCTCTGATTTAATGACAATGACAGGGCCAATAGAGTTTTATCAGTGCAGCCAAAAGCAGCCAACAAAGGCTGTCCAAGATACAGTGATGCGTTGGCAACCTAGGCAGGTACTATGAGAACTTTAGTTCAGAGAACATTTGTCTGATCATACCAGAAAAGAAAATGAACGGTCAGTATCAACAAAGGGTAACGTCTCTGACTGCATTGTCGTAACTTCAAAATTCAGTCCTAAGCAAATCGCGTTTTATCAGATATTAAATATAATGAGTGGTAACGCACCTTTGCCGCGGGTCTCTGACAAATCGTGCGTGACTGGACGAAACATAACATGAATTTATTTATTTAGTTGCGTGTTTGATTGAGACTCATGGTCCATATCACAAGGGTAATCGAATAACACATTAACACAAAAACGGTTAGTCATAACGCATTTCGAGTAGTGTCTATCGAAAGAAATCCTTTCCCAGCAAAGAATCAGATACTAAAGATCTTACAAAATATCAGATGAAAAACACAGTCAACACTAAGAGAGGAGAAAAACGCTGAAATAGCAAACCAGCATTAACTGCGTCCACTCACCGCTATACAGGAATCCGGCAGTGGGAGAGAAATGAAGACATTCTAACATTAGGTTTTCAAGTAAATGGCTAAAAAAGTCGGATGGGGGTGATCATCGGCGCACAGTAGCATGTAAATTGCTTTGATCAAGATTTTTCAAATGTTTTTGCGAGATATTGAGCTTGAGGCTGACAACCCTTTGACTTCTCTAAATTTAAAACAAGACTTGGGTATTGGTATTTTACTAGTTTTTTATATTCCCTTTTTTGTGTTTGGCTTGCATATATCGTCGACATGTTGTGGGGTGATAGAGGAATCACAAGAAAATACACATATCGTGAGGCACCACGAAGTACACGGAAGGTTTTGGTGGCATGCGCAGGCAATACTGTAGAACAGTTGCACCCAACCAGGACGCCGCGGCAATATAAGGTGCCATTTACAATACTCAGGGGTGCCGCGAGCTGATACATTTGTTAATAGATCATTAAAAATGCATGTTCAAAATGACAATGCAAATTGCTATGGTTTCATCACTGGGTACCGCATATTCTGTTTCTCTTCTGCAAGGAGCCGCAACCCTAAAAAATTGGGAAACACTGCTGTAGATGAACGAACACCGAAACAACGCACCGGCTACTGCTGCAATTAGTCACCGTCACACAGAAGCGTTAAATCGTGGAGAAAAAATGGAGAATTGTCGAAAGCATCAGATCTTTAAAAGTGTTCCAATAAAAAAGTTGGATGAAGATGCACATCGTTGAACAAAACAATAAAAACTGTTTCTAATCAAGCCATCAGAGGTCGTGACGCAATGATTAACTTGGTGTGGGCGAACACTTACATTTCTGGGTATGTAATGCATAACTCGGTAGGCATTGTTATAAGCAACTCGTAAGCGTTTCGTACTAGTCCGTGTGTATTTAAATGTGACTTGAGACTGCAACAGATTCGGCATCCAATTTACTGACCCAACGAATTTTAAACCGCTACAAGATTTTGGAACAGTTTGCATAACTGTTTCTATAGACGCAGGCATTGTTAGCGGCATGCCTAACTGACTTCCCCAGAGCAAGCGAGTGCTGGGCGGAGACAAATGGCACTGGTTACACACAAAATATCGTTGCTTGAGGTCATCGTGGGTTCACTGCTGGTGAGCATATATTGTGCTGCACCAATTCAAGTTTGCAAGGCAACGGGCATGAACGTCTCGCGGAGTAGCAACACAGCATTGTTTGTTGCAACCCATAACAGTTACACGTAGGGCGCTCGCTTATAGGCATAGTTGTGGTGTTCGTGCGTCAACTAATGGAAAAAAATGAAGCGATTGTTTAACTGGAGTTCTACACGTTCAAGTCGTACTGCAAACTCCAACACGTAGTCTTGCAACAACGCTCAGAATTTCATTACTGCTACCGACATTCAAAGAAAGATACACTTCAACTGACCATAAAAGTGCATTTTGGGTCACACCCCAACATGCACTAGCACACACCAGCGCGACTACACAACAGTTCTTACAAAAACATTTTAGTTTTTTTGCAGTTGCTGAGGTGTCCGGCTGTTTGCACATCCGTTCCCAAATGCGAACAGATAGCTATCCAACTCGAATTGCGACGAATTGCGGATGAACAACTATGTCTAGAATTACAAAGTGGTTTTCCGCGTTCTTAACCTGTGTTTTGATGAGATTCTATACAAGCCGAAAGTCCTTAAGGATTAACGATCAGGGCAAGATTCTAGTTCATGGAAAAAGAACTAGTTCCAAAACTGAAGGCAAGACGGTCAAAACAGACGTGCAAAGTCCAGAAAAGAAAATTGGTCGTTGTTTCTAGACCGATCGTACAAAAAATTTGAGCCTGTGAACAATGAACATTGTATAACACAATACAACAGTCCGTGCGAAGCAATAATATAAATGCAATTGTCAGAGATTTAGGAACTGATGATATCTTGCGGCAAAAGACAATAGATGGAATCAGATAGTAATCACACAATACCCATATTTCACTTTTCCTAGTTAGATTTACCTGAAAACTACAGTCCAACCAAATGTTTTGAAATTAAAATCCGCCAAGCTCTGTGCAGTTTGCTTGATTTATTTTTAAGAGTTTTTCCGCACGAAGTTTCAGTCGTGCATTTGTGATGTTCGCGCATGCGCAGTAGTGAGTTAAAAAAAACTTTTCAACGCACAGGTAGACACTGACCTGTATCGCATCAAACAGTCGGGACGCAGAAGCCAGAACGGGCTGGACTGAATGTTGTTACGTATCTCAGCGTTGACCTGGTCCGGACCTTCCTCAGGGAAGTCGTCGTGGGCATACAACGTCGCCAGGTACCTGAATGAAAACATTTCCTCAATAAGAGATGCACACTTCATTTCAGTGTGTATTGTCTTGCTTGCTACAACTGTGGGTAAGAAAGAATATCACAAACCAAATACAAGGCTAACATTCATGAGACGCGTGGCCAAGACAAAGGTTTGCACTCCATAGGCCCGCTGTTGTTAAAACTGAGGGCCGTGGATTACAAAAGATCCATGCTAAGGCTATAATAGCAGGAACCTGTAAGCTTTGGTTCGAGCTCACAAGTTCCACGGATGTTTCAAACGGTCCGTTCAACCTTTCAAATCCTACCCCAATTAAAGATTTTACGATCGTTTCAGCGATAAATGTGTTTCTACAACGCAGTTAAACCAAAAAAAACACTCAATCGTTTCAAAAAATGCCTTGGTCACGGATCATTGGCAAGCACTGCCATGTACGTGTAAGTTAAAGGAGTGCTTCCCAACCTTTTTCAGCACTCGACCCACTTTTACTGACAATTTTTTGTGGGGTCTGAAGTGATAACGAAAAAATTCGAGATACGAGTTCAGTGCAGTTTCGTTTATACTCGCTTTCTGTACTCATTTCGGAGTGTCACGAGTCGTCTGCGGCGCCCATCTCCACTTGCTTGCGTCGTGGGCCCAAGAAATGAGAAACTAAATAGTTAAAAACACCTGAAATATATTGCTGATGGGGAAACTTTAGTTTGCTTATTAGATATGACAAGATCAAGCTGAGGCTTGATTGGAGACGAATCAATCTGATCAAAAGAAAATCGACAGCTTGTTGAGAAAATCGATCTAACGAATAGAAAATTGGCTAAGTTTCAGGAAACGTTTTAGTTAAATACCAGAAATTCGCAACATTTTGAAATACTTCGCGACCCACTGTTTAGGAAGTGCTGAGTTAAAAAAGATAAAAGCGGCCAAGTAAAGTATTTGCAATCAATGGACTCTGGCATGACTAAATTTAATTTGATTTCAACCGATCATTATTGCAAAATAGTTGATTACGAGGCAGAAGGGACCAAACGATGATCGTCCGCCTTGTCTGTCCAGGATAAGAAAAGTGAAAGCGCAACTCCTAGCTAGTGACGTAACTGACGGGGGGGGCAAGCTTCCCCCCTGGCAAGCTAAATATAAAAATTGGGCCCTCTTTAGTTGACATTTTGATATTTAGTATTCTTTAATTTGTTGCTTTTTTGTGTTTTTCAAAGTTTTTTCGTTCTTTTTTATCTTTTATCGAGTATGGACATCCACGACATCCAGAGATTTCCTAACTTTTTTCTGAGTTTTGGATCGTGGGACCCTCTACGGTGACCAGTGGGTCCCCTTCAGCTACGATTTGCCCCCCCTGACTCAAATCTCTAGTTATGCCACTGCTCCCAGCCCTCCCTTTCAGGTGTAGTCTACGAGTAGTCTACCCTGTAGTCATTGGTGCATGTCCACACATGCACCAGACGCAAATGCTCGGCCTCTTCGACACAAACATGCCCACAGCGTCGTTTTCCCGTGGTATCCCTTTGTTTCAGCGAAAGTTTCTGCGCAAATAGCGCAACTTGATTGTCCAACGGAAGAAATTGGGCAGTTAATACCATGAAATACGCGAAAATGGTCAAATAATATATTGCGCATCGGTCACCAAGCGCGTGACCAAGAACCGCTTTTAGGATTTAAGCGGAGGGGACTCCTTCGAAAAGTTGTCAGCAATCTTCCCATCAGCCAGGAACAAATGGTGACCATACTTTACGCCTACGCACCTGCTGATGCAAATGGCGAGACATAGCACAAAGTGCTTCTACTTTGGGAAACTTGAAAGACTGCGGTAATCTTGCTCGAAGCTGGTGATTGGCAAACTGCAACAATACTTCGCTCACAGGGAAGAAACACGAATGAGTTGAAAAAAACGAACAAAAGTCCCTGAATGTTGTTGGCATCTCTTCAACTAAATTTCAAGGCTATAGAACTTTCGAGCTGGGTGATGGTTGGACCTCTTACTTCAGCGCTGAGCCAACACTGTCTGCCCAACCTGGGGGTGAAATACTTGTAAGTCCGAAGCCGATAGGCTGCGCTGGTGAAAGGAGCCCATTGGGAGCAAGGTCGCGCTTGTTGAAGCTGATAGTACGCTTCCTGTGTTTGATACAGGCAAACGGCCGAAACCCAAGCTCGCGGTACTTGGAATTCGTGAAAAAACTAGTGGTGCTCTGAAACTATAGTGAAGGATTGAAACAAACGAATCCACAATCTTTTTGGACAACGGACGGCTCCTGCTGAAACTGTGCTGCAACAACGCACTGTGTGTCATGGAATTATTCTTCCAGCACAGAGATTTACACAAGTGTGCACTTTGTGCCGAGGTTTGTTGCGTTGACCGTCGTTCATTGATTTCTGCATTCCTTCACCTGACTTGATCCAAGCGGCTCGTGGTGGACATTGGCCAGAGGGGCTAAAAATGTCCGTCTCTGGGACTCTGAGTGAACATGTGATGTGTTTGCGCTGCCTGTCGTTAGTGGCGTTTCCAGTTAATGGCGTTCCTAATGACAGCATTCTTCAGCTAGCACAAATAAAACCTCATCAAGCAACATATTAATTTGAAATGTTACTTAATCAAAATCAATTTAAGAATAATGTCGGAAGCAGTTAAACCGCTTGTGTTTTGTGTCGGGAAGGGTGTACCAAATTATGCCGAAGCTGGCGGAATCATATGCCTTATATTTTTTAGTGAGGACTGTAGCCTGTAGCCCATCGAGACCTGTTTTTTTTGCCGAGACATTCCGGTTATTTGTCCTGCAAAAGTATTAAAACTCACCGAAACAGTATTCACTAGCCTACCGTTTCGGATATTATGACCGAAATTACTTGATTTTTTTTGGTGATTTCAAAAAAATTCGGTCTGTGACTGAACAAAGAAAATCAGATTTAGACAACCCGCCTCTGCCACTCAGTGTCGGGCATTCGCGTCAAATGAGGTGAAGAACTGTCGACCGATAACCACCTGGTTGTCTGCTACTTACTGGTGGAAAAACCAACAGGGCTTACACGAGTGCTTAGGACGAGGTCCTGCCGAATAACGTACGAGGCCTTGGTAGACAAGGATGTAAGAAACACAAGCCTTCCGGAATGTTCATCGGTCGTAGAAGAGGAGAGGCGGCAGTTCAAAGCAGCTGTTCTTCGTCAGCGGCTCGAACATGTGGACAGAAATGACTCGGTGTGGCGAATAATGGCAAAAAAGTAACCCGTGTTCGAACCAGGACGGAAAATGCTATTCGAGGAAGGAAATATCAAGGACCGTCTTCAGATTAAAGCCGAACCTTTTTTGCAGCCGCGATGGGCTGAGGCGCAAACGCCCGCAGCCCAAGTGGGAAAAAGTTCAAACGCAACATTGGGAGAATTTCAGGCACAAAATAGACTGTTGTTATTGGCAGGCCGACAAAGTGTTCTAGAAATCCAACCGGAATCTCCGCGGCAAAAGATCAAATACTGTTAGATCCATCAAAGAGCAAGACGTTGTCTTACACAGCAATAAGGGGGATTTCCTTGACAAAGTGAAATAGCATTTCGAAGAGCGTTTGAATTAAGTTCAGTTCAGTTTCAGTTCAGTTTATTTCTGCATCCCGACCAAGCACAAAATACTTCATCAGGAATACAGGGACAGGAAGCGACGGCCGTAGCTGTCATTTACGTCACTGCCCCCACAAGTTCACGCAAAACAACAAAATACAAATGAAACACCATAGCAAAAATACAACAAAAAACATGCATGATAAAGACAGTTATTCGGCTGTCAGCAGTCCTCACATAAACACATTTTGGAAACACTTCCACTGCCAAGAGTCCATTCCAAATTGTGTTTGGAAACACTGCTTCCACACAGGCAAGCTTTGCAAGGCCTTGACAACATGAGATGACACAGTTTCGCATGGCCAACCCATTTCAGTAACCCAGAGTCAACAATCAAACAAACAAATAAACAACTGAAAAATGAGACACATGTCCCACCAGCTTCAAGTGTAGATAAAACCTAGACTGGACGTTATCATTCAGACATAAATAAAACAAAATGTAAATATCGAAGGTAAAGAAATCAGACAACAATTATTATTAGTTAATTGCCTGCTTCAAAACCTATCCAGCACATATACTCAGTTTTTGTTTTCAATCAGTTTCCTAAGCCAATGTCATTGCATGTGTGAGAATAAAACTAAGTATAATTTTCTAATAGGCAATCATAGTAAAGCTTTTGAAATTGGATAAATGTTTTGTTTTTAATAGTTATTGGTATGGAGTTCCATATTTAGGCCCTAAGTACATGAAACTGTTTTGATCTTGTTGTGTCTTAAAGGAATTACATAATTATCTTTCGCTGAGTGCCTTGTGTTATAATTATGCCTATCACGAACAAGTTGGTAATTTCCAATCAGTAAAAGAGGAGTTTCATTGTTGTGCAACTTAAACATATGCTTTCCAAGTTCATAACGTTGTAGTTCATTTAGTTTTAATATTTTGCGTTTTTTTTATATGAGGTGTTTAAATTTGTATGTCAAAGTCACTATCAAATTATCAGACACGCAATATACGACCGAATTCGTCACTTGCTGCCGAAACACTGAAGGCTGCAAGTTGTGATGAAATCCGACTTGAAATGTTCAAAACCTTGGATGCAGAGAAGGAATTATTTGGCTAATATGTCAAGTAGCCTGACTTGCCGTAAGGGTAGAGAGATGCACAAAAAGGATTGGCAAACCGGGGCGATCATCCCCACACACAAAAAGGGAGTCAGATCAGCGACACTACCTACCGGGGCATTTACCTCTTAAGCCTCTCTGAAGAAGTGTATGCCAAGTGCCTTGAAAATAGATGCCGAGAAATAAGTCGAAGGGTGCCCAACGCGGTTTTTGTCCGTCCTGACCGTAGCACTACACACCAAATTTTCACCGTGGGAAACTAAGACAAACATGCCTACTCGTGTTATATCGATCTCGAAGATACGTATGACCGAACTCCTTGAAAAAAACGTTGGAGAGTTTCGCGGGAGCATTATGTACAAAACCTTTTGTTGCTGGCCGTCAAGTCATTGATGGGACTTTTCGGCACCCCCCAGTGATTCGGCGTCTGAGACGTTGTGCCCCCCTTGCCTTCCCGCTATGCCCCCTGGCGTCACGTGTGTGTGACACGTGCAGTTGACTGCTACCCTTGTTTTGTACATTTCAAATAACATGCATTGCAACCGTATGACGAAATACGAGGAAAAAAAGCGAGCACAATGCCGCATTGTGCTGGCCTTTTTACTTTGTTTTTCGTCTAAATCACGTAGCGCATGAAGCTATGTGAAGTGGCAATGGCAATTGTGAGTTTCGACACGCTTGACTTGAGGTTCAGTAACGCTCAACGGTTGCCTTCGCTAATTCAGTCAGTTGGGTTTAAAATACCTGTACATAACCGCCAGGCCAACGTCTTCCGAGAGACAGCATTGCATTTTGCACTACAACAAACTTTTGATTTGACTGTACTTTTGTTGTTCTTGTGCATAATAAGTCGTCTTCATTTCGATTTTGCCGCATTGATGGGAGTCAAAAAATGCAAAAGAGGTTTCGGTATTTTGAATTTGATTTAAATTGGCCCGGAGTGGTAAGATATCTTGAATTTCCCATCCCAGCACACGTCCTCTCATCATAGCAGCCTCACGGCGTTTGCTATGAAGCTCATCTCACGGACTCCGCGGTAAAACAATGAGTTGAGAAACGAAAATAAGTCATGCACAACGATATCAGTTCGCCGGTTGAACGCACGCATGACAAGCCGTTCGAAAGGTCACTTCGTGCAGAGAGCACTAGCGCGTAGGTGCGTGAGGTGGGAGGACATGGTCGAAAAGTCCAATTGCCCGGTCGCAGTTAAAAAATAGAAAAGAAACAGACAGAATGCGGCATAAATTGGGGGGGAATCGGCACAAATTGAGAAAAGTTATGTACGAAATAAGAAAAAAATTATTTAAGCTCTGGTAAGTGTTCAAAAACCGCTACAGCTTTTTTTAATTTAGGCAAAATTACTCAAAAGTTGGTTACAATGTCGGCTTTTCAGTCGTTCGAAAAAAGTGGAAAAAGGCAAAAAGTGGAAAACTCTGCAGAAACTTGAAAAAAACCGACATGATATTTGGGAAACAGAAGCTTGAGAAAAATGAAAGTTGGACAGTTCGTCTTTACCCACTGAAATACCCAACTCTAGTATGGCTATGCTTGCAGGATAAGTTAAAACGTTCTATTTTGCGAAAATCAGTGAATTTAAATTTATTTAATCAAACAGTCTTCATTAGCTAATGGAATTCGCTCATAAAACTAGTAGTAATCCTCTAAAGAAAAGTTAGCTCTGTGCTTGGCAAAATACTTGCCCGCAGTGCTTGGCAAAATACTTGCCTGCTGAAGTACATCAACTGCTGGTGGTCGGCCACGTGGACGACACCCGAGCAAACAAAACCTTTTGAGATCCGCACTTGAGAATTTTCCGTTAACCCAAATTCACTCATAAGCGTTTATTCAGTGACAGAAATATCAGCTAGCATAGGCTCTTTTCTCTTTGAGCACTCCCACGGTCGCGAGGGAGGTAAAGGAGTTGAAGATATTACTATGACAACAACGACACTCTGCGAAATATGACGCAACCGTGATGTTCTTTGTTGTTGAAGTCACGCTCTCTAGGACAAAAACAACCAAAAAATCGAAAATAACTTGCATTTGTTACACTTGATTTCCAAACAATTTGATGTGGGATGGCCATTTTTTGCAACAAAGCCTAAAAATAATCATGTTTTTGCATTGGTTTGTACAAAATATGGTATACAAATTTAAATGCGGTTAGTCTTGTTGTTTAATATTATATATAGAATTTTCCAAGTCGTACGTCATTCAAACACTTCGGATTTAAAACAAAGAATACAGAAATTTTGCTAACAAAATTCTTCGTCTAAAAAAAAATTTTCCGTTTCGCCGCGTTCTGGAAGAAAACAATGTTTTTTATCCTTTAGCTACGGTCACAGAAAGATGAAGAGACGCTTACCACGACGATCCAGACAGACCGGCTACGTAGGTCGCACACTGCAGTATTCCCATGTCGTGCAGGGCTTTTATGGCGCCGGAATATCCTGTCGCCGCCCGGAACCCTCCGCCGGACCCCATGATGGCGATGCAGGGGGCCTGGTCGCAAAAAAAGTAAAATCACAGCAGGTTGTCAGTTTCAACGACGCAACAACACCAGCCACAACCACTCAATGCTTGCTCGTGATTGGCGCAGCCCGTCACCGCAAGTGACCTTGGTGTCACTAAAGTTCTTTTTAGCGCAGTCCAGCAATCGGCACGTGATATTTGGTTCGGTCTGATAGCAATACGAATAAATAGGTTGAGGAAGCGAGTCAACTCTTACTCACCCGCCAGTTGGAATGAGTTCATTGGCGATGTTTTGCACGTCAGCAGCTATCAGTTCCGGGAAAAGGAATCACGCTGCGGTGACAGAACAAACAATCTGCTGAAAACTACTAAGAAAAGCAAGGCTCACCTCGCGCATGCTCATCGGGCCTCCCACCATGATCTTGTTCATGGCATCGCGGACCTTCTTTTTCCTGCTCGATCGAAACTGCTTTTCTTCGGGACAAAGGGCGAGACTGTACCTGATGTCTGCGTCGCATCTTCAAACAAAATGCAACTCGCAGTTATTCGTCAGCGTTACGTAACAACCGTTCGCATGCACATGAATGGTGGATCATCGCTGCCAAATTGGACTTTAATTTTTTATGGATTTATTCTCATTTTACTTTTCAATTTCATTTTGAATTTTAGTTTCGGTTTCGTTTTCAAACTCAGTTTCGTTTCGTTTCCATTTTCGCTTTCAATTTAAATTTTCGAATAAATAATTATTTTCGTTTCCAATTTGGATTAATTTTCACTTACAATTCCAATCTTATCTAAGATTTAAAAAACACACATGCGAAAAGAAAACCCCGCGTGATCTAGCGCATTCACATCAATGAAACAAACTAACTTGAAACTCAACGCTATCAACATAGAAATCATGCATGATCCAATATTTCGAGTGGAAAGGACTTTTGATCGTGCGATCTTTCCTTTTTGTGCATCTGGGGAATATTGATACCATGGAAACCAACCCACGCGGTGCTTTGTAAGTCCAGTAGTCCCACTGAAAAGTTGGTTTGCCGTTTACTGGGCAAAAGCTGTATCAGTACGGTGGAGCTTAGCAGCGTGGCGTGCTGATTGTCATGCTCCATACGTACATCGTTTGTACCATGCTTCTTCAAACGAATAAGGGCAGAGGATGCGTAATTTTACGTGAAATCTATTTTCTATTAAAAACTTGCTGATAGACCATTAAAAACTTTGCCGATAAAAATTTTCCATTGATTCCTTGCTCACCCCCATTGTGGAGAGTACGTACTCAAACTAGGCTAGTACAAGGGCGTACGCAAGGGAGGTTGGCGTTAACCCCCCCCCTTGAGCTTGATATTTTACAAAAACTTTATTACCTTCGCAAAGGAGATTAATTGTTTTGCATATTTTTTGATTGTTAATTTGTCGACTTAACGCAAATCCCACGGGATAAATTTGCATGCAAATTTTAAGGACACATTGTAAATGGGCCAAAAAGTAATAATTAGGTTTTGGTGGGAATCTGGGTTATCGTCTGCATCCAGAAACCATCTCACCACTTTTTGCAGACCTTTCGTCCACTACGCATGTTTAAGATTGAGTTCCACGATAGTTCACTTTATCCGAAACAATTGTCTTTATTTTGCCTGCTGTGGCTGACTAGCGCAAGCGCTGACCCCAATGGCCACATTACAAATTATTTCTGTGGCATGACAGAACTGTTGCACGAGCTCAAAACAGCAGTTTTTAACATAGAAGCATTCAGACATTTGATAATGTCTCAGCAGGGAAACATGAAAACTGAAAGTTTTCTGGACTTCTATACATAACAAACAATTGAAGGTTTTCTTGCGCACTTTATGCGCATTCTCAATTTCTGTGCAGTTGAGCAAAATTCGATCTTGCAAACCGGGGTGTGCGCCAGCCAGTCCAGCCACACACTTCTATGCTCGACTGCTCGTATGTGACAAGACATTAACGCAGCCTCATTTTTCCGTTGTAAATTGCTCTGACGCAGTGATGAGTGTGTTTCACTACGCTGTTGTACAAAATTTTCTGCATACGCCACTGGGCTAGTATGCTTCCTTCGAAAGCATGAATGCGGCGCGCCCGCGGGGTTTTCGTTTCGCATTTGTGACTCACTTTCAAAACGAAACTGAAATAAAATTGAACATGAAATCGAAAACGAAAACTAAATCAAAATTGAAATGGCACTTGAAACGAAATCGAAAATGAAAACGAAATTAAAACGAGATTGAAAACGAAATGAAAACCAAAATTCAACGCAAAATTGAAAATTAAAGTAAAAACAAATCCATAAAAATGGAAGCCGATTTGACAAAGATGGGCCACTATGCAGAGGTACTGTACAATCAGCACAGTGCTGTTAAAAAAACTGAGTTGAGACACGTTTTTCGAACAAAGTAAAAAGTAGTTTTTGGTTTTCTGTTTTTTTTCAAACACCAACGATTTGCGGGCCTTTCCTTTATTCCCTTTCTTTCAACGTCCTTCAGGAAAATTCGAAATATCAAAAGTGCATCACTTCGCACCACAAACAGCAAACAGGCAACAGCAAGTTGACGCATGTGCTGCATGCCCTGCAGACACGGTATGACGAAAGACCAAACGCAGGAATTTTATAAGCTTTGTTGTTTATTTTCGCGCACTTCAGGCAACGGGTCCGAGCCTGTGACCGAAGCTGACTACATACTCTTTGAGCTTTGTAGTTGCTGGATCTGTCACATGTCTGTACATCGATTGTTTCGCCATGCCAGTGATCCGCATTTACTCAAGGCCGCCTGTCTCTCAAGGCGGCCTTGGTTTGCCACAAGTCTTGGGCCAAATAAATCACATTCGTACAGACAACTGCACTTGTACGCTTGTACATAATTCCCGTGAGAAAGTTCCTGAATCGACTCACGTAATTTCCAACAGGGCGGCATGACACATCTCTCTTCGTGCACCTGGAGCTCAATCTTGGGGCATTAAAACGCTAAAGTCTTTACCCAACATAATCGAAAACATCCTTGTTGTTGACCTGTCCAGTTTTTGCCTTACATCACCCAAGTTGTGGGGAACAGGGCATTCATATGGACAGAGACAATGCTAAATCAGCAGTTTCGGCAGTGCTGCGAGTGACTCACAAACAAAAAGATTTTAGTTTGGAGAAAAATACAAAGAGAAGCCCCAAAAGTTAAAAATAAGAGGAAAGTGCGAGTGAAGAACTAAATCATCATGTTTTGAAACGACGCACACCATTATAACATGTCGTACTCAGAGTAATAATATCCGAGCTCACCACTGAGGCAGAGAAGTAAAACAAGCAAATAATGAACATTGGGCGACAATAGAACAAAAAAACAGGATCTGAATTCAAATCGCAATGGGAACATCAACAATTTTTTAAATGAAACTTGGGGTAAGAAGACGGGATCGTTTTTAAATTCTTGTCTACGTGTCAAAAACAATAGTATTCCAACCAAAACATAAAAATTTTTGACGAGACAAAGAAAGAGTTAAAATCTACGGAAACATCCAGCACTGGCAACAAAGTTACGTACATTTTTTGTATCTGATTTTATTTGCTCTTTTTTCACCTGTTTGGTAGATAGGAAGCAATGAAGGAACAAGCGGTAAGCTGAACCTAACAGTATAAAGCTTTGGAATACGGCGCTTCATTATATGTGAACTCACTTGACTTCCTTCTTGAATTCGAAATCCACCTCCGAGGTCTGAAAAATAAAAAATCTTGCGTTGGAAACTAATCGTTCACTGATTTTTCTTTCATGACTTTGCACTTCTTTCATGACTTTGCATTTCTTTCATAACTTTGCATTTCTTTCATGACTTTGCGTTTCTATATGACTTTTGCATTTCTTTCATAACTTTGCATTTCTTTAATGACTTTGCATTTCTTTCATGACTTTGCATTTCTTTCATGACTTTGCACTACAAATATTTTTTTATGATTTTGCACTTGAGGGAAATCAAACACGGATCGAGAAGACATTTTATAGACCGAAACGTCTCTTTCATGAGCACACTGAGGTTTTCAACCATGCAAGACAATGAGGCGAGGTATATGGGGAAGTTGCAAACGGGCCTCAATTTGTAGCCCGACCCGGCCCAAGCCCGAACCCGGCCCGAGCCCGACAGTTATTTCTGAAGCCCGATTTAAGCACGAAAGCCAACTTTACCGAGTGAGTCAAGATGTGCCCAACTGCAGGCTACCATAAAAACGTAGTGTACGGGAATAACTGCAGGTACGCGGTTTTGTCACACCCAATAGCAACTATCTTAAACAAAACATTGGCTCAAACAATCACAAACTTAGCTTGTTAGTCAAGGATAATGCTGCGGAATGTAATGATTCTCAATAAAAAAATAGACCTACTACAAAACTATCCACGATGGCGCTATAGGCATAAAAGAAACTATCTAGGATAGTGCTATAGGCATTGAAATCCGGTTTGTAGCTCATCGTTTCTTAAAACAAGCCATCGCGTAAGTGTCTGGTCTCTTTGACGCAGTACCATGGGGTGCTAATTTCCTCACAGCTGTCGCCTTCTCAAAAAGAGTATGAGACCAATCCGAGCAGAGAACAAAAGAACGCAGCTGTGTTTGCAAATAGAATTAGCTGAAGAAAATCGTAATCACTTCAATCACAGAAATCAAGTACAACAAATATAACGTCACGAAAGAAAAAAAATCGTTGCTCTGAATGTTATAAAAGGTTTTGTATGCAAGCCCGAAATCGGTTCGAAATATTTTGACAAAACTTAAGTCCGAACCCGGCCTGACCCGAAAAGTCCGGCCCGACTTACAACTCTGTGGGGAACGATAGGTAGGTGGAAAATACTTCACCACTAAGCTCCTGAACCTGGCCCCAACGTATCGGCCGTGTTTATCCTCGGGTTTCTCTAGGGTATTCGAAGAGCGGTTTAACGGTTAGTGGGCAACTCAGTGACTAATTTTTGATCGGGCTAGCTGTGGAATCTTCTCAAAGCCATCACTCTTTCTCATAGAGGTTCTGCCACACAAACTCACATAAAAACAGCAGAAAGTACTTCAGACTTTACATTAAAAATACAATTGCATTTACGGCGTTTCGTGCTGATTTGGTAAACCGGGCAACAACTGCAAAACAAAAAAACTAACGCAACTGATAGTTTGAAAACTATTACTGACGTGACGTAGCCGCCAGCTGGAAGAAAAATGGGATTCCCCGCAAAGAAAGACTATCAAATACCACTTTCTATATGATGGCAGTTCAAATCGTGAATTGGACCTACAGATCCATTTACAAACAACTTCCTGAGTTTCAACAGTTTTTATCTACGTTTGCGGTCTTACCAGATTCATCTGCACATAGGAAATTCATTTTAGCTCACACTACCAACCGACTATTCCAAACGACACGCGAGAACTAGCACTCCGGTCAGGTCTGAGTGTTCGTATCTGTTAAAAACCCCGAAACCTGCTCGCAGGTACCCTACAATTCAGACCAGTTTAGGAGTAATGAGAGTGAATTAGAAGACCAGAATCCTTTAACACGTACAATCCGCCAAGTTTCAAGCCAAATGGCAGAACACAGGAAAGCTCCCATTCCTGGAGATTTGGATAATAACAACACGGAATATTAGGCAGCTCTTTCACAGACTCTAGTTAGTCTAGCAGGAGGTATTTTGTACCCTTCATTGAAAATAATGGTTACATTGAGCTGAACACTACTACAACTCATTTTTCTCTTAATAATTCAAGCATGCGGAACATAATATTGGCCCTTACTGTAGCCTCAAGTTGAGTTTCTAGTAAATTCCCCAGTGAAATCGTAAATGAGGTGTTAGATTGTGAGCATAACATCAATAGCATCCACACACCATCCATATGCAAACTACGATATGAACTTTTTGCCTAGATGGAACTTTTCAAAAGCTAATGGGACGGAATACAAAAATGCATGTGATTCAAACTATCAATTGTCTGTGGGGACCAAGAACTAAGACGTTGCAGTGAAAAACAAAATGCATGTGTGCAAATCGAATGACGTAGCAGACCCCCCTGGATCTAATAATATCAAAAAGGTATCAGTACTGCAGGCAATCCTAAACGTAATAGTAGGAATAATACAGAAAAGTAATTCTGGAAGCTAAACAGTCATGGTGTATGCTGTATTCAATGTTCTTTCACAAATAGAAACAAGGATCTTTCTGCCGTTTTTCAGCGTGGCAAATAATAATCAACGTAGAGCAAACATGATGAGAAATCATCTCCAAGCTGTAAGCTCTTTTTTCAACCATCATTCAACAGCTTTCTTTGCGAAATTCCCGAACGTTCCTTATGAACATCGTAAGCCCAGTTTTCGAAGACGACCATGTGATACACGAATAAAATAAAAAGCAGCTATAAGCGATGCCATAACTAACTGTCCATGCAATATCAAGATTTGTTATTAAATGTTGTAAGGTCTTTTCGATATTTCACTTGAAATTGTGGTATTTATGTTCAACAACGTATGATCCACAGGCGAAGCACAACAACAGCCCTGGGCTGCAGTATATTGTGATTTTAGTTCACAAATTAACTGAACCTTCAAATTTTCTATCTTCGCGCACACGAATTTCACTGACAAGAAGCGTTTGCGATACTGGAAAAACTGGTGTTAAGTCATTTCAATGCTATTGGGATTATGACAGTCTATTAAACAGACCAAATTTTGATGTTTTCAGTCGAAGAAGAATGACTATCATATCATATCATGCGTCTTCACGATTTTGTAAGCAAACCATTGTCTAATATAGATCAGTGCTGGAAATGTTCATCTATATTGAAAAATCGTATGATTGGTTTGTTACGTCTGCGTTGCGCAAGTGGGTAAACTTCGAAACTCACACCAGTAACCGTCAAACGTCATTCAATACAAGTTGGAATATCGGCCGACACACGACACAATAAAGGATACGGTCCGGTGCGGTTTTAGATAGTTGCAGAATCCATGCAAAGCGTCACACCACACTATTCAGACCACCGGCAAATAACGAAACTCCCGTCGAGTGGCTGCTTAAGAAACCGTTACAGCAAAGCCGGGTAAGGTCATCATCGTGAGCGCGAGATGCCCGATTGTCAATCAAAGCAAATGATCGTTCAATAACCAACACAGGAAATCGCGACGTAATATATACCACGCACAGTACGAACCCTGAGTGAACATTAACAGTAACAATTACATCGCAATAAGAATTTACATAAAATCAAAATCCCTGTGTGCAGTTTTCATTTCGGTTAAAGGCCTTTTCGAATTAAACCAATTTTTTGGTGTGCAAAAATATGAACCCCTGGTGTTTGACCTGTTGCTACTGATTTCGCTAGCTCGGATGAGCTAACCAGGTGGACGACGTATCAGTATCAGTTCCGAGTTCCGACAAGTTCTGTTCCGTTTTGAGTTTACTCTAAGGCAGGGGTTCCCAACCTTTCTCTGACCACGTACCCCTTCAGTATGTCGACAGATGAGCATGTACCCCTAAAATTTATTATGGCAAAGAGGCTGAGTAAAATTTAAAAAATCCGCTGAATTTTTAATAGAACTTTTATATTTTAGACTAGAATATTTGGAAATGAATGATATGTAAATATAATTTTCCCGTGTGTTCCTAACCTCAAATCCACCCCTTCAGATGAGCAAATGCCCTCCTAGGGGTACATGTACCCCAGGTTGGGAACTCCTGCGCCAAGGCAACAATTTAGCGATGGGTGAAACGAGAATTTGCATAAAACAAAAATTTTGCAACGCAAACCAACCTGATCTGCGGGGGTGATAACGCAGCAACATTATTGTCTCTCGGTAACAGCAAACACCTGACATCGCACACGGAAGACGCGCCCCATCACCCAACTGTTCTTCGAATGCCGTTCGACCGCGATAAGTGCTACATCGCCAAGCTGAACGCTTCGTTGCTTGGTAGCAGGTAATCATCGTAAACGTAGAATGCGAGTTTGCCCAGTCAAAGCAAACGATCGTAAAATAGGCAACGCCAGTTTGCGATATAACATGCTTTGCAAAGACACTCTACCTATGCTGTTAAAGTGGACACAAATAGAACATGTTTGCTTTAAGTGATTCATTTCTTACAATTCGCAGTTTTCAAGTTCTTGTTGGCCCCTCTCTATCCTTGGTCAAACGAACTTCCGACGGGCAACATTGTAAACCCAGTTGTTTTTCATTATCAGCAATGATCTTCTGGATGGCATACAATCATCAGCTGCACTTCATGTTGATGACTTTTCTTTTAGGGAAAGCGGCTCATGCATCATACAACCAAAAGACTTGTGACAAAATCACTGGAGAAGTGGCAACACAGTGTGATAAAGGAGTTTTCAAATGCGCCAATCAAACTCGCCAGAGCTGCTTTTCACCAACAAGCGCAAATACCAGCAAACCAATTTGAAAATATACGGTACGTTATCTCTTTTGAGGAACGAGTTTAAATTCCTGAACATAATCTTACAGAGAAATGGCACGTCAAAGTGCAGCGATTTCGCTCCTTGAGAATGCTAACCGGGGCAAAGTAGGATGCTGCAAAAAGACGGTTTTGAGCGTATAGAGGGAACACGTTTGCTGCGTACTCGAGTTGCGCATGGAAGCGTTTTTTTCTTCGGCAAGCTGACTGGACGAAATCTACAAAATCCAGTTCAGTCCTCACACTTATGTACGGGAGCAATAAGAAATACTCCTTCAACTTGATTCTATGCTCTTGTGGATAAATGTCAAAGTGCTCTTGCAGACTTTTTCAATCCTCCATATCACTGCTCTCAAGACTGATGGCACGAGCTTCGCCCAGATACTCGGAATATTCGCAGCGTCAACATGAAACCAAACGTGATGTTACAAAGTACAAGGTTAAAGTTGATACTATAAACTCCTTCATACGCAAATCCGTAGTCAAATAAGTCGTTCGACAACTAAACTGATTTTGTTCATGTGTATACAGGTTTTTCCAAAACAAAAGAAAAAGGAGAGTAATACAATATGCAAAAAACAACTGAAAGAAACAATCGTTCTTCAGCTCTCAGTTAGATACGCCATTCTTTGTGCCTTTTTCTGGCTGTCCTCATCAAATCTGTTCCGAGTGAGTTGTGATCATTACGAAGCTATTAAATCCAGAGCTTCAATAAAGTCTTGGAGCATTAAAATCCAGTGGCAGTGTTGACAGAAAAAAAACAGACTTGCCAACGACGTAGTGCTATTAAATGATACACTTCTCCGCAGAAGAATCTAAGGTCGAGTGTAAAAGGATACCGGCGCAGGGATTATTTGAATGGGGGCCGGGCACCACTGGCTCCCCTGCTGGCGACGGCCCTGGCAGGGGGCATTCCTGGAAATGACACTGCAGATTTATCGCGAAACGTTTCACAGCATGAACTAATCGGTTCACCCAGGGGAAGTCAGTAAAAAAGCTTCTAACAAACTAACTTATTCCAAATCGCGTTCTTCAATCTTCACTCATGACATCCGGTTGTGGAACAACCAGTACACAAAGCACCAAATGAGTCAACCAGCTACAAACTATCCTTTCAAAATACAGACAAAGGTCAATCGAAGTCTTCTCTTCCGGCTCAGATATTACGACTGCGTACGCGCTTTGCAAAGTGCATCATCATTTGCATGTACGATAGGTCTCCGTTCCGAGTTTGCATGACGCCTGCAGCACTTCCGGAACAGTTCAGTATTTTAAAGTGCTACTTTGCAAGTATGCGCATGCAAAAGACGAATTAAGGCATTCTATGAAAAAATAAAAATTAATTCCGATCGGCCAACAGTCCCACAGGACACTGATGCTGTGACTTAAATACTGCAATATACAAGTGAAACGGATAAAAACGTAACAAAGATAAAAAAGCTAGTCATGGCGCTTCAAAAGCAAGCGGTTATCAGTGCCAGTAAACAATAGAAGTAACATTAATAACTGAAACTTTCATTTGTATTGAAGGTGCTTTGACGGCTTCGCTTGCAATATTTTGTGCGATGGATCTATTCCTGAAGCCGAAGTATGAAAGTTATGCTTCGTACTCATGCTACTGCCTTCGAAAGAAATGGCCATACGCTGTGAGTATGGTTAAGTGCGCTAAAGTAACAGGCAAAGATTTTTTAGTTTTTTCTTACTTCGGTACCAGTCATGAGCTTCGGTATCGTTCGGTACCAGTCATGAGCAAACTACGCAAAAATCGGGGAGGGAACAACCAAACTGTGTTTACATGGGCTTAGTGATTGCGGCCATCGGAAAATTGTGGTTATCATTGGCCACAATCTACCGCGCACCGGCACATCGGCCACACTCCATTGTTTCTTTCGAGTCCTGGGCCGATAAAGCCACAATCTGGAGGATGATGCAGCAAGAGAAAAGCAACAATGAAATGCGCCATGTGAACGCAGCACATGTAAGACTTGAGTTATACTTGCCGGCGGTAAGTGTCCCTACCTCAAAATAAGATTACCCGCAACGACAGCAAGCTCGCTCGTCACCGGTTGGTCCGGTGGCCTTCTACCGTTAGCGAAAGGTTGGGCTCACCTCGTTAAAAAAGAATGTTTTCTTCACAGTTTCGTTGAGGGGAAGCTGTACCACGTCGTACTCGACCGATCCCATCGTTTGATCAAGGGCAATATTCGAGTCCATCAGTTTGATCTGCGACAAGGCAAAGACTCTGTGTGCCACAATTCTAGACATTCACATTGAGGAAGATGGAGAAAGAAAATCTGAAGTAGAATGGACCGTGGACCAGTAATTTCTTCCTCGCTGGCACGCTGGGTTTCGTTAAATTGACCACAACCATGGTTTGCAAGCCAAACCATCACACAACTTGCGTTGCTAGCGCTAAACTCTCGAATAATGCGAAAATTTATACGTTATCTTGACGTAAAACAAGGTAACTTTTTCTAATACCTTGCGAACTTTTAGCTGAAATTAACCGTAGGGCAGCTTTTTGTAAAATTGGCAAAATGGGAGGCAAATTATGAAAATGATATATTTTGGGGACCATGACCCAAGTGCTCCTCTGGCTACGCCCGTGGTGTTATGGCAGTTGCAGAGTACTGTGCTAGTACATGACGATGATTACTAGGTATTTGCTTCTTTGCTAAGTACGCAAAACTTTAGTATTAGCACTTGAAGTTCTTTGTCAAAGTAGATAAAACAAACACAACACTTCAATTATTCATTAAAAAAACAAACAATACATTAACAGTAAAATTGATGAACACGTATCTCTGAGATTCATATAAATGGCAGTTACATAAGCAATTCTTATTAATAAACCTGCATCTCTGAGATTCCGTCACAACTGGCATGGCTGCACCCTACAATGATCCAAAAGTACGCCGTACACCCAAACCATACCGTTGTTTGTGATGTACATCGCGATACTATTTAAATTTTGCCAAACACACGTCATGTTGCATCATTGAACCTCGCAAATTCTTTGGCAGTATATTGGCAGGACAATTGACTTAATATATCCCGATGTACACGACAAATAACGACATGATTTAGGCGTACTGGGGTCATGGCAAAAATTGGTACAATTACTTTTTATGACAAAATATTGGGGGTGCAAAAGATAGTGTGTCCCTTCTTGTCCAAAGCTTGAGAGGGACATGTCCCCCTGAAACTCGGTCCTTGTTTCATAATATGAAAATAATTACGACGGTAGAAGAATGTTTGGTCTATATCAATTAACGTTCCGTTTTTTTGGTCATTTCGCTCTGGTATTGTTTGGAACCTGACCAAAAACAATATTTCTGCGTCTACTTCAAAAAGTACAACACAATACGTCATGAAAGCTCTATTCTAAACGGCAACACTCCAATAGTTTGTAAGCAACGATACGAGGCACATCATCAGCAAACGTGTGGGAAAACCAGAAAGCGGGTGAGTTATTTAAATACTGAGTTGTTGGCTTCAAACGCAGAATTTTCGAAGTTAATCCTTGTTTATATTATTCAGCAACAACTCAACACACGATCAAAATAGGATCCAGGAATTATTCAATCCTGAGTCTACAATGAGACAATACAAAGGATAGCTTCACGGGCAAGTGCAAACCAGTCCTGGCGCAACAACTGTTTATGAAGCAGAATACGGGTAGTAATACTTGAATCAAATACAGTATAAGCAGTTTGATTGATACGGAAGCCTTTAAATGACCGCTGAATGGCGCGTAAGTGTCACCTACTCCTCAACCGCTCGTAAAATAGAGTACCGCAAAAGCGACACAGTAAACATCACGACATCAACAAAAAAATGCAAAAACACAAGGGCGTGCAAAGAAAGGTAGTCGTTGAAGAAACCTAACCGCAGGCCGAGACTTGGCTCACATCTGAAGTTAAAAAATGGCACAGAGAATACACGAAGTGGCCTCGAGAAAAGTTATCAGTGAGCGACCATAACAACCCTTTTATATCTGAAGCCCTTTGTGGGTACTTCATTCCATAGCTAATGTTATTTTAACTCCCGTGTCAATAAAACAAAATGCGGGAATAAACTTGCTTACGATGTGATAACATGAAGCTCAGAGAGTGCGCGTTTTAAGGCTTCCCGCACATGGTAAACCTAACATTGCCAAACCTGAAGCTACGCATACCTCAGCAACAATCTTTCCTTCGGTGACCGGTGGAAGGTAGTAAATCAGTTCCTCGTCCCAGCACGGATTTACCTGGTTATCGAACTGCTGCGACTGTTTTTTGCCGTCGGGCGCCTCACGGATGTGAACAACAATGTACGGGTCGGGCGTGTCCACTGCAAATAATGTCCGCAACTACTTGGTATTTTTGCACAACAACCTGATGCAGTGTATAAGAGTCTTGTTCGAAGACGTTACATAACGTTTTCATGGTGCGCATTGCGGCTTGGAGCAACCTTCCTCAACCCGGGCGTTAACAAACGCGGATTCAACTTTTTGTTTGCAGCTGGGTGATTTGGCAGTGGTTTTCACTGTGATATATTGTTGCTCGTTACCTGCAAGAGATCGCGGGTCACGCCTTCCAGAATTTCGGTTTCACAAAAACCACAGGCTGGCTGTCCAGAGTCGGTTTGCACCACACAACTTGCAAAAACACATATTGTCCGTTAGTACATTTCAGAAAATGACTTTAGGATGTGAGTTTTATAAAATTGATGTATGCCGTAATTGTTTTATCGAACGCCATTGCTAGCCTCGACAACACTGCCATCTGACAAGAAAGCTGCAAACGCCATTTGTAGCACACAGCTCAAATTTGTATCTAATTGGAAATATTCTTCTCGCGGACGTTGCTCAGCATGTCTATTTTATTTGTCTACCGTTGTCCATTAGAAATTGTTTTCTGAAGCCAAGTATATTTCCAATGCGCAGCAAATTCTTCTCAGCAAAAGTACGCACTCTGGAGCACCGTACTTAACGCGTGAGAAAAGAAGAGCCAACAACAAAGAATCGACTTACTTAGGTCTCCAATCATTCCTTTTGAAATATTCCGTCCGCTGAGGATTCGTATTGTGAGCATGTAGCAGTATTCATGTCCAACCTGCACATGACGTATGCAAAAGTTTAAGAAACATACTTTCTTTAAATTAGCTCTTTTATGTATTAATTCGAAGCCTGTTATGCAGATGCCAGTTAACATTCTCTAATTTCAGGACACTCACGAGGTCAAAAAAGCGTTTTTGCACACAAACACAATGGCGCAGACTTTTGCGTCAATTCAATTTCATTGTACTTCATCCGTGATTTCAAGAAACTTGAAAGCGCAGCAAAAAAGAATTTGCAATGATTTTAACAAACACAGGCCGTCAACTTTCCGACCCTGCTAATGTGCTTAGACTCAGGAGTGTTTTGTTGTCATCTAAAAGCCTGCTAGCCTACATCACAGCTGCATGCAACGTGTAGCGGGATTCTCAGAAATTAAAACAACTAACCGGTAGTTTTTGTTATGAAAGCGACTGAGGCAAAGACATTGTTGATGGGCATGGCGAGGCGTGAGAAAATGCGCTTACGGACTGTCTTTGCAAACAAAAGGCTAGCTGCAACAGCATCAACCAAGGCAGGGGTGCGCAACCTGCGCCCGCACGCGGCCTTCGATTAAAATTCATGCGGCTACTGTATGCGGATGCTTAGCAGAAAAGACCACCAAGCCGACGTTTGAAAGCAGGCTAGGCTCAGTGTATGCAGACAGACGCAGCGCAAACAACCAAAAATATGTTGAACTCACTGGCGGCCGCAATTCATAAAAATAAACGTAATGCGGCCGGCAATAGCGAAGCGGTTGTGCACCAGAAATGAACGGAGCCGCATTTTTCAGACTCCGGCTCCTGGCCTTTAAGACTCCTGCTCAGTCTCCGCAAAATTTTGAAACATCAACTGCGACTCCTGTTAAAACTCCGAAAACTTCCAAGTAATTCATACCAAAAAGATAGTGTCTATTTTATGCCCTGGTTATTTTCCTTTTGATTGAACACAAATGGTTGAAGTGGTCACGTGCCAAGCACAATACAGAGAGACATAACGTGTTGGAGTTCAGAATTATGGCTTAATAGCCTATACTTTGCGCAACTTAGACAGAAAGCCACTAAAAGCTTGCCCGCACTTAAATCAGACCTTACGGTCGGCTATGTAGATCATGCATTCCAAACTTGTCATGTGTTTTGAATTTGTCATGTGATCACTTCTAACAATTGTGTACAGCTACTGATAAAATAGCTTCAGAACAGTTTTCGTCTCACGAGGCAAAATAGACCCTGCTAATAAAATATAGCCTGCACCTTCAAACTATAGGTTACTCTGTAATTTCAGTTATACAGTGTTAACCGTTGAAACATTAGTTAAGTAGTTCAAGCTTCAGTAATTAAGCAGATATCTGACAATTATTTGAATTGAGCGTTAACGTTCAATTTATAAAAAAGACTCATTTTAAATCTCCAAGGTCAGGAGCTGACCACCTGTATGTTTACAAATATTGAATTGTACTTCAAATATGTGCTCAGACAAAACTCTGAACTATGACTGTGCCTAACTAAACCATTAACATGAATGTGCAAGCAAATCCTACAAACAAACGTTAACAATGGAGCATAAAACTGGGATAGACTTAACAGTTTCATCAACACTAAAAAAGCCTTCAAAAAACTATACGTGTTTTATTTTGAGACGTTTCGGATTATTCTTAATCCACCTTCAGTCAAAAAAATAAAGCAACACTTGGCAATGTCAGCAATTCAAAACCATAAGGCTTTGTGACGCAAGAAAAGACAATGCTGTGACGCAAAACACGTCAAACGCAAACCCAAGACAGCCAGCCACGTCAAAATCGCTGAAAGCAAATGCAGGGCCAAAAGTTATGCAGAGAATACTAAAACAAAATCTACGTAAGGCCATAATTTGTCGTAAATTATGACAAATTATGGCCTTTGGCATTCCGGGCCCTTGATCGTCTCTGTTGTGCACCTCTAAACTCAGGCACCCTCTAAACCAGGGTTTCTTAACCTGGGGTGCTGGCAAGTTCACATATGTGGCGGTAAAATGTAAAAGGAATCTGTTTGTCTTTATTTTTATAGTAACCAGGCGTTAGCCGATGGTAGGGGGCGCTGGACTGCTGAGGCGTGACCAAATGGGGTGCTGAGGTAGAAAAAGGTTAAGATACGCTGCTCTAGAAACAAACTAATAGCGAGCACAGGATGCATCGTTCGTTACGCTCCATTGACTACGTTAATGATACAAGCAGTCAGCGCCTGAAACTGCACGAGCGTGAATCAATAAAAACGCCTCAAGCTGCTCACGTTCACCACGTCACACCAAAAAGGTAGACTATATCAGAACGACGAGCGCATTCTTCAAGCACAGCTATTTGTTTCGATCACATGATTCTGTTTAAATTCTTGTCTGGGTGCTTGTGTTCTTAGTGAGAACACAGTGTTTAGATCGCAGACAAAGAGAAAATTTGTGAAATATCCACTGATGAACTTCAGGGTAGTGCGATATGTCTTAGTGGCATTTTGAGATTTTGTCTGAAGCCTAAGGGACCTTGTCAGCAAACATCCGTTGCCCGTTTGTTCATACATGCCCGAAAACCTCCATCACAAGTGTAAAAACAATAACCGGTGCTCATGGCAGCAACGTTGAGATTTTGTTATGCAACAAGTTAAAAAATGGCAAATTAAATTAAGGTGATCGTTGCAAATCTACTTCGACCCATTTTCTCTACTTTGAAGAAGAAAATATAAGTAATGAATGCGTTGCAACTACATAAAGGTATCAGATAGCGTATGCTTGCTCAAATCGCGTACGAAAGCCCAATAATCAGCAATTAATACGTGCTTTTGCGACTGAAGAGCGCTATTTCTTTGGACAAAAACAGCAATACAACGCATGATACAGACAGTTACAGGATGTCCGAGCAAGCAGGAAACGAGAAGACGATAGAAAATAATTTTCTGCCAGTGTATCAAATTCTCTCCACTTGACAAGTTTCATGAGTTGCAAAAATTCTCCGCGTTCCAACGCCAGAAACTGCTTTGGGGCTTGGACGCTGTCGTAACTACTGCTAACACAACCTGCGAGAATTTGTAAACCACAACCGACTTCGCGATTTTTTTTCCACCCGACTTAAGTGTTCATGCCCAGCATGACTCTTTCTTGGCGAATGTAGCCACATGGTCACGTTTCACGCATCGCAATAGTTTTCACTTCTTTGACTTAAATTTGAGCTCACCAAACCACAATAGGTTTTGTTGTCTTTGCGAAATGCTATAGCGTTCAGTCATGCAGCTGTTAAAGCTAGAATATTTTCCAGAGGTTGTTCGGAACAGCACTGTAATATGCGTCATTGTGAATGGCTGTGATTATTATTTGCGTGCTGTTGCTAAGCAACATTTCTGTACATTATTGCTACTTTCCAGTCTCCACCAGACATTAGTTTAAGTCAGTGACTGTCAACGCGGTCAAGGGTCCACTTGGAATTACTAGCGCTCTACAGAGAGTTCCATAAATCCTTGATAAAACGTTCATTCCCTGACCTTTGTGCAATAAAGTTTCGACTAGTTGTTCATGAGGTGTCAGCATAGCATATTGGTCCATTAGATATTTTTTAAAGGTGGTGCTCCATGGGCTAAAACGTTGAGAACCATTGGTTTAAGTTAAATATTTTAGATAAAAAGCATACAATATGTCTTCCGCAACTTTTTTCTTACTCTTCAGAACAGTATTAATGGGTCCAAGTAATAAGCTCGTTATGAAAACCTGTACAGTTATTTCGAGTGCGTCAACAGTAATGAAAAAGACGGTAATTGTCTACTGATCAAAGTATCGTGAACAAACACAGCAACAGAAATAGAAAAGTGCATTTATTTGAGCTTCTTGTTCAGACAATGATCAGATCAGTTTGTCTCGCATTATGTTTAAAAATGTCGAAATCGCAGAATGTCCACTGGACAAAGTAAAGTTAAATTTACCTCGAAGAACTGAAACGGATCCGGTCGCCCTCCATTGTTACGAACTGAAAAAAAAGAAAAAGACTTAAATTCTACTGAAATGCGTTTTCCTTTACAAAAGCTTAACAGTGAAGAGTCGGCTGATAAAGCAATGAGCATGTGTGGTCGACTGTTAGCTTTTAACAGTCACTTGAGATATTGTGCTGGTTCAGATGACAGTGAAGCACATAATGTCCCGCAGAGCAACCCACACCTCGTCTAACGCGTATGGACTCATTCAAGCCAAAATAATACGAAGTGTCGACGGCAGCAAAAAGGCAATTTTGCATCAGAGTTCCGCGACACTTTCAAAGCTTGGCCAAACTGCCCGTTTATGACAGCTCCCGGAACGAAACCAGTCATTTTTGCATTTGGTTTTCAGCCACCCAGCCTTCATTTTTATGTTTTTTCTAACTTTAAACTTTTGACTTTGCCTTAACGAAAAGTGGTCTGTTTACGTAATGCTATGGCGATCCCGTCTCTAAAGACCGTTGCATTTTCAGCTTAAAGCACAAAGTAATGAAAGTTGTAAGTTGTTGTTTCCAGGTCATATATTTTATTGCAGGTATTTGAAACAATGCTTAGCCTACTGCACTATTAATAGGTTAGGTAAAATAGTGCAAACTTGCGTTCTGGTCTCTTCAAGCAGAACGTGCAAAAGCAATTTTTCCTCAAAAACAACACATCGTTTCAAGAAAAAAGAAGCCACTATTTCGACTCCGATAAAAATTTGGCTGATGGGAAAAACAGTCTTTTGGATAAAGGTTTCTTTTATTCTGAGCAGGGAGGTTTTGGTAGCAACCATCTGGACTGTGGTGCGACTCTGGAATTCAGCAAATTTAACTACAGTAATTCAGAAAATTGCACGTACAGTACCGACAAATAAAAATTCATTTTCACGTAATTCCTTTCATCTTTCGTGGATAATAAATTTATAGAAATTCCTTTTTGAAGGTTATCAGATTCCTGTCGATGCTGCATGCAACTGATGTGTGACCTTGAACCTTTACAGTCTCCACCCACTCTGGCTTTTCTGTTTGCAGCGAGACGAGACTAGAATTACCACAAGCAGCTCAAGATTAACATGTACACTTTAAGAGGCAAGTGAACGCAATGACGCACTAGTTTCTACCGGTAACAACGCTCGCAAGTAGGAAATACGAAACCACTGGCGAGTCTTCCACCTAGTGAAAACGTTTGTGCGCTGTGACCAGCTAACCCCAACACGTCACTGCGCCCAGACGCCCCACTGTTCCCATCGCCTCAGCACAAGGGTGCAGAATTTATTTTCTATCGCAGGCCGTGTGAAATGTCACGGGCAAGCCTAAAAAATTACAGATGCCACCTTATGACGACAAAATGCAAAGTACACCCGTTTTTTACTTTCTTTTTTTACATTAATACGCGAATTCAACCCCGGAAACGAAAACTCTGACGCATGTCGCAGGTTCACCACCCCTGGTTTGTGGTTTCTATCACAACACGGCACATTCAGTGGTGGGCAACACTTCATCCCAGCCGCGAATTGTTTAAGCTGAATATTAGCAAACATTTTGAGCGGTCTTGCCAGGAACGACTTCTTCAGGACAGGACGTCGAAGCTAAAATAGCTGTCAGCGAAAAAATATGGAAAACCAAGCTTAAGCTTTGTTTTTAAATCCTAAACCACTGAATGTTCTGTTCATTTCGTGCAACATCAACCTGAAGTGTTCTGTGTGTTTCATCAAGTTTGACATTTATGTCGTGATTTTTGAATAATAATGAAACGGAGAAAATCATCCACTGCTTCACTTTCGCAACCTTTTTTAACAAAGAACTCCCACACTTTTTCATCACTACACCACCGTGCAGGTATCATTCAGTCCAACAAAGCTTCAAGATGAATATGAAAATATTTATGTTGCCTATTAGTTTTCTTTTTGCTTGTGAATGAAAGATGAAAACTGCAGGGTTTGCTTCCCAATGCAGTGTTCTGACGTCACAATAGCATTGTCGTGGAAATAGCATTGGCGATCTGGTTTACCAGCACCATGAACCAAACAAAACCTTCGATTTTCGCCGACGATTAGGAGAATCGTGAAATAACGTAGCAACAGAACACATCTGGCTGGCAAGCGGGGATTCAAACTTGAGCAACTTGCAAAGGCGTGAAATGCACGTGATTAGCAGCATTCGCCTCGTGCGGTTCCTCACGCTTAGCCCACCGTGACGCGATTGGGCGGAAGCGATGCGTGCCAATGTTCTCTTGAGGTAAAGGTCAGCGTCACGAGTGGCTATGACGCCCTGAGACAACTTTTACATCGCCGCTCCAGAGATATACACCTGCATAGCCGCGAGGTCGATATTGTTTATTCTGAACTGGACTAAACATTTGAACCCACCGAAACGCTCCGTCCTGGACTAGACACGTGTCCACTCCGCCGTTTACCATCAATCTGAAACAAGTCTAAAACTTCCTCGTTTACCCTCTGTAAGCAAACAGTTGAAGAAATGCGTTTGGGTCGAAATCAGTCTTGTCCGTTTGCAGTTTGCCTCCTACATTTTTGACCGTTTGAGCGACTTGTTTTGACAGCAAAATGAGCTCAAAATCCTCGGATTGCCTTAAAATTCAACACGTTTAGCTAAGAAATAGTTAAAAACGATGGAAAGTTACTTAAGCCAAAAGCCAAGATGAGACTGCAAGGAGGTTCATCGCACAGGCTTTGTATTTATACTTCACACACACGCAACTGAACAGCTTCTTCCACGACGAGAAATGCCAGGGCCTTTGTGAAGCGTATTTGCAATGCATCAGCCCGACGCCGTATATTGCCGACCTACAGTAAGTTGCAAGTGTAAAGCAAGAGCCCAAGTGTAGCTGGATTTGCAGGACTCTAGGTGATCATCCCCAAAGTACTACGTTTTACCCAAATTTTAGTTTTGTTGCGCTAGAGGCTAGATTTACCTAGACAAACCAGCTGTGCTCAGATCAGTGAAAATTTTGTTAAGATTTGGCATTTCTCATATTCCAACAATGCAAAATCATCGGTTGTCTTCGCACAAATGCTTGCTCACTTTATATCCATGGATATTGTTCGAGTAAAAATAAAGCGCAAAGATGCGAACTGATTTTCCAGTGCTTAAACATGTTGATAACGTTCTAAAAATTAAGAATATTCTATTTTCAAATTGCAATAAGCACTCGACCAAACTTCGTTTCCTTTGTTGCGATCGGAAATCCCGAGCGGCATGTGCGCAAAGCTTCGCACTGTGGCAGCAAGCAACAATAGAGTTCACATGCCATGATCACTCTATTATTGCTTGTTCGCGCCACATATACGTATGGTGGTGTTCTTCACGCACATCCCATTCGTGGTGAATCACACATTAACGCAACAACACCGGAGAAGTTGCAACAACATCCCCTCCTTTTTACAACGAACCTCACCGATCGCACGTTCTTTGTGTGAAGGCTGAACTCCGCACGACCTCCACATCCTGGTCACAGCACCATTTTGTTACGATCGGAAATGCCGAGCGGCATGTGCGCAAAGTTTCGCACTGTGGCAGCAAGCAGCAATAGAGTTCACATGCCATGATCACTCTATTGTTGCTTGTTCGCGCCACATATATGTATGGTGTTGTTCTTCACGCACATCCCGTTCGTGGTGAATCACACATTAACGCAACACCACAGGAGAGGTTGCAACACCTTCAACCAAAATTATGTCAGCATTTTATCATGGCGGGTGCTATCAGAAATCAGAGGATCTAATTTAAATTATGAAAGAAGTCATGCATTTACGTGTCAATGCTAAATAAAGAAAACTTAGCTGCACATTCAAATTATCCGCAGTTGCGCACTTACCCTCACGTGCTGAAAATGAAACACTCTTGAAAAAAATTATTATCAACACGACTTAAAAATTATACGTGAACACATGAAAAACACAAATGCGCTGTTCACCGTCGTTTGTATCGCTAAGCGAGTTGCTTTTGACCTTCTTGTACGCTTATTGTGCTGGTTCTACAGTAGGCATGTGCTCCAAGATGCAAAATTTATACGTCAAATTTCCAGGCTGTATTGGAGTCCAGCATTGCCTGCAGTCTTGTTTCCAAAATAGATGGACTGTGTACGTCACATAAGACCCCGTTTGCTATTCGATTCTAGCGTTGCACCATACATTAATCGAAAACCCTTGCCAGGATGGCTTACTACACGATAAAATCACAAGCATGGCTGCCTTATTCTAAAAATTTTTTGGATGACGCAAGAGTCTCGGATTCTTGATGCAGTTTTCTTTCTGAGCGTGCCTCACCAATGCGCAGTTGGTGACTTTGAGTGCGCGAGGAACATCAGGTGAAGAAAAAGACGCAGTGTCAATGCGGCTCTACTGTTGGAAGTTTCGCAGCAATGCAAAGATGGGGGGGTTCCGGAAAATGAGAACACAGATCGATAAAACACGAACACACGTTTTCGATATTTACCTTCTTCTGGTACACTATGGGTTCAAGTTACACATTACATTCATAGGTTCGGCGACAGTGCAATCCGTTTCGTTGCTACCGATACTTGTGCTTTGAAACAGGTTTGCAGATATTCATACCCTGACGCAGGCCCGTAACCAGCTTGGGACACCATGGGGGCGAAGAGTTTTCTGAGAGTGGTTCAAATTTTTTAAACAATATGTTAAATACTTTCAAACTACGTCCAACATATTTTTCCAGTGGGGGACGAAAAATTTTCAAGCGGGTCTTCTCCCCTCCTGCCCCCCTGGTTACGGGCCTGCCCTGACGCCCCTAGTCATCAATAATCCGATGCTTGATTTACTACTATTAACCACTGCTTCCTGTTTGTGATTCCAAGAAAATCGATTACACCAACAGGTACTGTTCTGCAGACATCTCCACTAACAACGCTGCGCTCAACTTGTTTCTGATTATACGCCAACTTGTGTCTGAATTCCAACAAACTATACGAACGTGGTGCTCTGCGTTGTAATGAGTGATTTTAAAAGAGTTGCCTTAAAATATGGAAGCAAGCTATTTATCAAGAACGACAACACAGGTCGCAACAAAGGAAAAACACTGGAGTTCTGGTCAAACGTTTGTTTAATTACAGTTTTCACAGTCAAATATATCCCTCGACAAAAAGTATTTTTAGAGATTTTATGGGAAAACCTTATCCCAGGTGTCAAGCGTTACCGCCACACACAAAAAAAATACTTCAGCCAAAACTGTCATGATAATGAAGAGTATGGCGAAAGATGTTTTATTGATGCAATATGTGGTGCGAGAAAGCGTCCGGGGCAGAGGCGCGCCGCCAAGCAATGAACAAGTGGAAATTGTGAAACAGCACCATTTAGATATTAAGCTAACATCGTTTCACCTCCGGTGCTCTCATCACTTTTACAACAGTACCATAAATTGCAACTCACGCTGTTGATCCTCTCCAATTTCTTCCAAGTAATCCACCGGCGTACACGGGACGCCTGCGCCGTAAAGCTCGTGCTCATAGGCGTTCGATCTCCTAACAATTGCGTTGCCGCGAGTAAGTCCCTTGTATTCCTGTTGTTCTGCTGCAGTCGGGTTTCTTGGCTCTACTTCAAATATTTCTGGTGCCTCATCTATGGTCTCCGGCACGCAAATAGCGGTGGAATCGCTCCTCATGAGGTTGAAGTCAAATCGTCTCACTGACATTGCCGCTGGTTATCAAGATCTCAAGCCTAGTCTTACTGAGCTGCAAACAGCAGGACCATTTGAAACTGCTGCCGGTGGTGGTGGCCGCCTCTCTCGCTTGGGTTCAAACTAAGACAAGACGATTTCACTTTTATTTTTTCGTCTCAAATAGGATTTGCTTCAAGCTCCTTTAATTTATGAGCCGAAGAAAACAACATCAGATGCGCGTTAGCGGTAATGAGCTTGACGCGCAACATTGACGTAAACTAAATCATCCATGTATAGCAACATAACTGGTTTTTGATGACAAAAACCATTTAAATGAACTCACTGCCAGCAATTTACACTGTTGAGGATATCTATAGTGTGGCTGTTCCAAACATAGCAGATAAAAAACATTAGGGCCAGTAACTGCTAGACTTAATAGATTTGAGCTTTTCTTAGAGATTTTTCATTGTAAGGTTGTTAACAACTGGATGGACAAACTAAACTTTTCCACGCCTGCTGATCCTCGGTGCGACACAATGTCTACGATTGCTTGTCCGTGGTTGAGTCTGAAATAATATGCTGTCCAAAGTCAAAGGTTTCTGGTAGCACGTCGACTTCAAAAACATCCCAGCCCTTGATATGGTTAAACAGAAAATTGTGCTTTGAATGACCACTGTAACATACAAACGCTGATCTGGATCAAGCTGCCGCTGAACGGTCTTCAGCTTTGTTCGTTGACAATAACACCTCAACTGAGCTTCTGGCATGCAAGCAAAACGTTGTAGTAATCTTGGAGGTTGTGTGAAGTGTTTTTATTTTGATTTAATGCAGAATCTGGCTCCCTTGTTTCGTCTATGGGGAAATTGCGCCTGTTACAGCGTCTCAATCAGGGGTCTCAAACACGCGGCTCGCATGTGGCCCGCGAGGGCATTTTGTGCGGCCCGCGATGCGTTTTGGGAATTTTCATACAATTAAAATTTAGGTTATTCAGTTTATTCACCTGCGGTTATAGGTTCTCGGCCAGCGAGTGAACAATGTCCTTTTAAAATTTAAAAGAACGTAGAGACATCTAGAAATGATTTGCCTATAACTCACGATACCTTTCGCAGAAAATAAGATGTTAAAGTTGTTCCTGGTAAGGTACAGATACCGTCATTGCTGCGTCAGCGTATCATGCGGCCCTCGCGTTACTTTGTTGGTCCTAATTTGGCCCTCGAAGCAATTTGAGTTTGAGACCCCTGGTCTAAATCAACCCGTGATTGACTAAAATACGGCTGGCAGATCAAAAGCCGACAGCAGAGCAAAATTTCCTGCTCACTGTTTTATATCAGACTAGGTACACGGTCAAAACGTCTGTTTCGCCTTTTCTCAGCTGAAGCCGACAATTGCTTGCGCTTACCAAGGCTGCAGCTTGTGTCACCAAGCATGCACAGCTTGGCTTGCTTCGACTGCTCAACGTTTTTCCACGTGACGCTGCCGCCTCCGCTTCCGCGCCATGAAGTGACACAGCAAAGGCGCAAAAATAGGGTACTTGCATGCACCACGTTTCCCCCCTCCGAACTAGGAAACTCCAGCATTTACAGGTTTTACTTCATTGGTACAATCCTATAGCAACGATTTCGCGACGACTTAACCTGGTGTTACCGAAGCTGTGGAAGTACGTTTCTGAAATGAGTTGAAGCAATTCACGTACTGCACTTCAGGTTCTATAGCTGCGTACTGAACGAAGTGTGTTGTTTGGCAAGATGAGATCTTCTGCGCTAAATCTCACGTTAGAATTAACAATAAATTAAGCGACTGCAAAGGTGCAACAAAGCGATCAGCAGTGGAACGCCAACAGCATTGTCTGTCAATTGTGACGAGCGCAACCAAAACTGTTGCGCTGTCGGTTGGTTTCATGGAAGTTTATGCCCGACGCACGAGCCACCGTCCCCAATCACATGCAAGCTGCACTTCGCATGCCTGCGCTCAGCACACTAATACGGAAAGCTCTTTCGGCGTGACTGACAGTTGTAATTAAAATAACACTGCACGTAATGTGCACGCGCGGCGCTGCCGGAAGAGGGCTAAGCGACAACGGGTGATTACAGTTGCTTGATCAGACATGGCGCCGCTTTGAAACACGTTGAGGTCACTTGCACGTTGATCATCATATTGTTACATGCCAACGACAGGCCGACTGAAGTACTGCACACGTGCAAGCGAGTAATGCAACGATTTTTTTCACAATTATTGTTGGACGCCTGCTGCAGAGCCTATGAACATAGATGGCTTGTTTCAGCAAGTTTATCAACAACGCACCTCGAAAGTACCCCGCTGAAGGAAATGACCCTGTCAAGAAAAAACCCAAGTCGTGGCATAACAGGTTCAACTAGAGATATTTTGAAACTGACGTTACCAAATACAGAACTAAAGTGGAAGCAGGAGGCTAGAAGCGTCACCATACATAAGCTTCATCCATAAAGTCTCACATGCGTCGTCCTAGGTTTTATAACTATTTGCAAACACAGTTGAATGTAAGAGGTGACCACGTGCAGGGAATAGTTTAGGCCAGGGGTGTGCAACCCGTGGCCCGAGAGCTGAAGTTTTGTGGCCCGCGGAAAGGTCCAAATTTTAAAGCAAGCATTACGTTTTTTAAAGAGTATTACCAATCTTTCGTGGGTGGCCAAGCGGTTTGTCCGACCCGCAGTGCTTGACACATGCAGCTGTGGTCCGTGGACCAATTTAATTATGTACATTTGACCCGGCAGTGGTGCCCTGTTGCACACCCCCTGGTTTGGGCTGTTCAAATTACGTTTCAGTCAAGTCTCTTTGCTCAGTGTTTGCGTGAAGCGTTCCGCATATAATTTTTGCCATGGTTAATCCCGCTGCTGTTCGAGTTGGCACTCAAATGTCTTGCCTTGCATGACACCACTTGAAACAAGATTCATGAACAACACACGATGAAGCGAAAACGCAAAGCGCATCACGGTTCTTCTGCTACAGGCAAAGCTAAAGTACGCCTCTGGTCATGGTGCATTTTTTTAAAGGAAAGCATTATTCACCTCCAACACCAAACAAACTCTATTGCCAAAATTTGCCTACCAAACCTTGCAGAGAATCATGTTACCAAAAATAACCATTAACTACAAGGTATCTGTTTTGAAACAAGCCATTTAGCAAACCACTTCACCATTTTTTAAAGGATAAAACTAATGGTACACGAAAAGCGGAAGTGCTAAATAGCCTTATAATAAATACTACGGCCAAAGCAAACGATACAACTGACATCTTGCAAACGTTTCGATAACAACTGTTATCATCTTCAGTGCATAGCAATAGAAC
>Ga0210059_1000639_pt1 | contig 46589 bp, 32 predicted proteins | sample Ectturendosymbi2_FD_188042 | JGI IMG/M metagenome (GOLD analysis project Ga0210059, IMG submission 188042) | Ecteinascidia turbinata endosymbiont from Florida, USA - Sample 2 (SPAdes) (version 2) | ecosystem: Host-associated > Tunicates > Ascidians > Unclassified | place: Key West, Florida...
ATCGATTTCACGTAAAATTACGCATCCTCAGTCCTTGAATAAGGACTGAGGATGCATAATTTTACGTGAAATCGATTTCCTATTAAAAATTTGCTGATCGATTCCTTGCTTACACCCATCGTGGAAAGTACATACTTCAACAAGAGTGTGGCGCAAGTTCAGTTGAATCATAAATATCACAGAAAAACACGGCGCGAGTAGAAAATTAGTATCATGCAGGTGTACAGACACCTTGCACAAAACTCGTCGAATTATTTGGGGTGTCCCAGAAGTCACGCACCATGCAGATTTTTATGAAAATACATATATGAAAAAACATCCAATTTAACTCTTTCTTGAATTGTTAGTTTTTCACCTATATCTGATTAAATCTGAAACATAAAAAAACAAATTATGAGATGGTGTGCGACTTGAAACAAAAAATAAATTATTGTATGGTGTGCGGCTTCTGGTACACCCTGTAGGAAGCCATAGTGGAATCCCACGCTGCATGGAGCTGTGTAAAATGTATGCATTAATGATTATCTGGAATTAGGTGATCCGTTCTGCAATGCAGCCAGCTGCCTTGAAATTCTATGTGCACCATGCTGTTCTCAAAGACAAAACTGTCACAGATGTTATTGCTGAAGGGACTTGGCATGCCGACTAAACAACCCCTCTGTTTGCGCCCCTGAATGCACATGTTGGGTGTGGTGCATGTTCAAAAATTGCAACTTTCTTGGAACCTAGTGCGACACTTTCTCACATGTGATAACAGATATGTACATTTATATTTGCATAAAAAGTGTAACTACTTGGTGGTAAATATAAGCTGTAGGTTTGCTGCAAACTTTTGCGGAATCAAGTGACTGGGGTCTGCTTTCATGACTTTGTGATGATTCGGATTTGCACATATCTGTTTTCAAGTAACTAGCTTCCACAAGAGTCGATATAGCTAAATCAATAGGGAATCTATTTCATGTAACTGTATGCATCCTCAGAAATCATATTTAACTGAGGATGTTTAGAGTTATGAGAAATTGATTCCTTATTTCAAAAATTGCCGATTGATTCGTCTATCTCACCAATCTCCATCAATCTAGTGACTTGGTGATAGTTCATATTAATGGATGTGTAATTAAATGTGTAACGTCTGTTGCATGTTGACATTTCCCTAGCATTTTGTTCAGTTAATGTTGATAGTGTAACTGTTGCTTACTCTGAATGCTCATATCACTCTGTTTTTATAACTTTGAATTTGTTTGGCATTTTTTAGTTTCTGTCCTTTAAGCAGCAAAAAATAGTAGAAAACATATTGTGAAAATAGTTGCTGTTTTCTTTTTCTTTTGAAGTGTGGTTACAAGTGTTACACTGGTCATGAATGTAAAGTGGAGTTGTTAGAAAGTTGCCCCATAACAAATCTTAGTTAAGGGTATTTTCGTTTTAATATATTTGTTGCAATGTGTTAATTGTTCAACAGAGGGGCTTTATGTTTTGGATTATTATATCAATTTAAAGTGTTCCATGATGCAAAATACTTTGGTATGATCACATTTTTAATTGCAGGTAAACAAAGTTCTGGACGGTTCTTGGTGTGCATCACAGGTTGTGCAAGTGTTGGTCGCATTATGGAATCAGAAGTACTCAGAATAAATGACTTGATGTTCATACCACTGTTTGGTGAAAGTGTTGATAGAAATGCTTTTTCTGAGGTATGCATATTTGTGATACAAGATGTATTCCAGTCAGCAATTTGATCACTTCTCACTTGTAGATCAAAAGACTTCTTTGCTCTGGCTCATTCTACTTCACTTGTTTGAATGTTAATGAGAACGACAGTCGGATGTTTGATATTTCCAAGTCTTTTCAGCATGTTGCAACTGGTGTTGAAGTGGATGCATTCCTTTGGTGAGTGCATTCCAGTTGGTTAGCTTCAGAAAACATGTGCTGTTTACTAGATGTTGGGTTGCACAACTTGTTTAATTGCATTGTTGTTTGCATATTTCACATGCATCACTTTTTGTCAAAAAATATCATGTATATTTTGGAATGTATTGGAAGCAAGGTTTTCATTTCTGTCCAAAACCGAAATTGGTTGGAAACAAAACAACTGGCTAAATCTTGCAATATTTGAATGCTTTGTTACATAGCTGTGACTTTGTTAAAAAACACTGAATCCCTCAGTTGTACAGTAATAGGTTTGAGTCTTACAATGAATATCACAGCCAAAGCAAACGATACAAATGACATATTGCAAACGTTTCGATAACTCCTGTTATCATCATCAGTGCATATCAATAGAACTGCAGTGATCTTGCTGCAGGTTCTTATTGGTCATTCATTCAGGAGAAAAGCGCTGTAAAAAAACGAAAAACGCAAAAGGCTGTTTCAGTAGTGACGTAGTGGCGCGAAGCATACGTAATCACATGACTCAGCTGGATACGTGTCAATGGTGATGGCACTTGATGTCATGAGTGAAGCATGAAGCTCTGTTACAAGTCAAAAATGCATAGAGGCATCGACGGGATGTTTGCATTCAGCTCTGGTTTGTGTTCTTGAATCAACAAAGATTCAAGAATCTGCAGTCGTCGCCAATTGTTGTCACTGCCAATGACCTCAGGGTTGTGAAACTCAACCCGATGATCTGGGTTGGCTTGCAAGTGTCTGCATACTGCAGAGCTTAGTGACGTTCGATGCTCTTCTATACGATTTATTAAATTGCGTTGCGTTTGCCCGATGTAGGAGGCACCACATGAGCACGTAAGCTTGTACACAACGTCAAACCAGTTTAGTAAAGCTTGCCGGTCTTTAACAGAGAACCAGCTTTGAAGTTTTCGAGTACTTTGAAAACAACGTAGCTTCACGGTCACTACAGACTTGTGTCTTAAAAAGCTGCTGAGTTCCTGTCATATGTTATTAGATATAGAACACAAATACGGTAGTTGTAATGAAATATATTTGGGTGAAGGAGAGGGTTCAGCCGATGCATCACGTTGTTGCATGACAACGTTTTTTCTGTTTAAGAATTGGTGAATGCAACGGTCCAACAATTTTTCAGGGTATCTGTTGCGAGACAACATTCGCTTAATATTCATAAACTCCCTGTGTACCAGTTGGTAGGAACTGGCAATGTCATAAGCGCGGCGGAGTAGAGAGTTGACAAGGTTGACAATGCTGAACAGCCTTTTTGTCTTTTTCATTTTTTTACAGCACTTTTCTCCTGAATGACCAATAAGAACCTGCAGCAAGATCACTGCAGTTCTATTGCTATGCACTGATGATGATAACAGGAGTTATCGAAACGTTTGCAATATGTCATTTGTATCATTTGCTTTGGCCGTGATATTCATTGCAAGGCTATTCAGCACTTCTGCTTTTCGTGTGCTAAAATGGGTTTGTGCATTGAGACTTTTTATTTTAGAGATAAAGATTTTGAGTGCGTGGCATTTCATACAAGGAACTTTGATTTCTGTGTGTAAGACTTGGCTATTATGAAGTTTTGCTAGTTCTTATAAATTAATCTGTAATGTTGCATAAACACATGTATACCATTACGTTACATTACCACTAGTGAACTGCTAACAAGAGAAAACGTGAGAAGTACAAACCAACAACACTTTATATCTGGCTGGAACAGTGTTTCAATAAATCCTTGTGATTTTGACAATGCAAAAGAAATGATCTGCTGATGTAACTTCATTAGCAAATAAAATTACGTTCATGCGAACTGGAATGCTAAATATATTTTCTGCAATCGAAAGTGATTCTGTATATTCATTTGCTCCGAGGAAATGGGGTTTTGGGTTAAATTTTCAACTTTTGCATTCTGCAATTCTTTTCAGGAATAGACATTTAGTTTCTTATTTCCGCGTTCGTGGGATCAACTTTACCTCATGGTGTGTCCCTGTTATATGTGGAGGAGTGGAGATCAAAACAGTGTATATTGGTTCTCAACAGGTAAGTGTGTCATTTGTCTTTCTGCGAAAGTACTTTTTTGCGTTCTACTGTTTTTCGTTTTTTTTCATGCCCTGCGTTTTTCGTTGTTGTGTTGGCCACTTGCAGAATTTGCAAAAACTGCATACCTCCAGTCTCCTCAGAGAGAAGCAACTAGTTATGACCTCCATACATTCATAACTAAACTTACTTGAGGTTTCCAGGATGTTGCAAGGGTTGTTTGTGCACCTTACTATCAGTTGGTTGGGAACTAGCGCTTTATTACTTTGTTGTAATGATAGTCTTGAGTAAGATGAATGCAATTTTCTTTCTATGACTGCATCTTTCTCAATCAAGGCCCAGACTGCTGTAATATCAAGGTTGAGTTGCAATCGTGTTGGTACTCGATACAATGTTCGAGGAGTTGATGATGATGGCCATGTTGCCAACTTCGTGGAGACCGAGCAGGTATCTATAAATAATGTAGTTGTTTCTGCATGAGATGTATCAAGATATGATGTTTATGGTGCATTTACTGCCGTCGATTTGTCGTCTTTTTAAGAATCTCTTGTTTTCTTGTACAAGAAACTTCAATATTAAACCTTTGAAAGAATTTGTAGCTTTCATGAAATACATATTTTCCTACGTTTTAATTTGGAAATGGCGATGCAAATAGATCTTACATTGCTTGTTCATGCCTCCGAAGTTGAAGCCAATTTGTAAGCATGTGTAAAACGTTCAATTTGTTATCATGATGCTTAAAGTGTTTTCACAGCAAATTCATTAGTTTTTTTTCTGCATGTAATGAGTATTAGTTGGCTGTGTCATTGTTCATGTCATCTTATGTCCAGCTCATTGTCGTTGGGAGCAAGTGCACGAGTTTCATTCAGATCCGTGGTTCAGTTCCAGTGCACTGGGAACAACCTGGGCTTAACGTTGGATCTCATAAGGTCAAACTGCCAATGACGCTGGAAATATCTCTGAAAGCCTTTAACAAGTAAGACCTGCTCTGTTTATCACATCCCCACCACAGCAATGCCATGGACCATAGGTTCATAGTGATTACAAGAATCAAACTTGCCTGTTTTCATCGGATCAGAGTCATGAACAAATTGGTTTGTTTATTGTTTTCCCCAGTAAGCAGTGGTTACTTTTGCGTGACTGAATGGTCTGAATGGCTACTTGACATTGAAATTAGTTTAAAAGTTCGCCAAGAAGTGCCTGTTAACAATCAAATGCTGATATCATTTCAAAACTATTTCCAAGAGAATGTTGCCAACGTACAAGATTTCGACGCCGAAGATAATGTTGTAGCTTGCAGGTCTAGTTTCTTGCTTTTTTGGATTTTAAGAGACACCGTTCTTGCTGTGAAACATATGAGGTTGAGGAGTTTCGATAAAATGTTAGGAAGAGGACATAAACTAAGATTTGCCATTGAGACAAAAGGAATTCCTCGCAAATGGGGCCACAGCCTGGCAAAAGCTAAGTTTTGTCGTGGGAATGTTTGTCGCAAAACCACAGGTTCCAAATAATTACTGCTGCGTGTTTGTTAACATGCTTCGTCATGTATACACATTCTTGTTGTGCTCCTGCCAGCATCCTTTGTGACGCAACACAAACAATCAATTACGTAAGTCCTTAACCCCCAACTCACCTTTGTTTCGCAACAGTTGCGATGTGTGTCCATAAACATATTTTGAGCTATGTTCATGTTTCTAAACATTTATCGGATATATTTCTGAAATAGAAAGAAGCTTTGCTATGACACCACTTCTCTATTACAAAATGCATTTACAAATGTGTGTTTTCATCATTTGTAAATGCATTTCCTGACAGTGAAGTGGTGATTGGTGAGGTCATATTCATTGATCAGCAATTCTGCAAAGTCAGGGAAGGAGTTTCCACCTGCTTTGGTGAATAGCGCGCTACAAAGAGCTGAGAACCGCGGTTCGGTTTACTTTCACGTAAAGAATGGTTCGTGAGTCTGAGGTAACAAATTAAGGCGAAGATTCTTCAAAGCCATCCACAGATGACAACCACGAAAACGTACCCGTTAAATGTTGCAGGCACTTCCATTCTCTACGTCACGCATATTCCGATTGTGCGATAGTGAACTTGCTCGGATGCAAGGAGGGTGAAGCGAGCCTCACAGCTGCTTATCAGGTTGTAAACTGGTTTTCAATCAAACGCGAGCTTTTTTCATGAACTTGTGTTATTTCAATCGCGCGAAGCTTGTCTGTGGGGCGAGGTCACTTAAAGAACCCACGTTTATTGGGAGTTATGTCACTCCAACTGCCACAAACCATTTGTAACTAAATCTTTTTCTTCCTCTGCAAGAAACATCACGGCAAGAGCGACTTCGCCGAATCGATCCCGTTCGTCAGCTTTGATTACCACTCGGAGTGTAGGGTCGGGAAATTCAGCAACATATCGAAGCTAATGAGTACGTTGGTCAATTGAGCTTACGGTGGTTTCATTGCGTTGTGGTGTGACCTGGTACTACCGTTCGCGCTTCCTTCATCTGATGATGATGCAACGACCAAGCCACCACCACCCGTGATCATGCACAGTGACTTTCTATCTGAGATGAATAGAATTTTCACCATTTGGTGAATGTTCCCGCAACTTTTTTAACCATGTCTCATTTTATCAATTATATTGTGAAAATGCGGAAAGCCATATCAGGAAAACCGAGTGTAGATGTGAACAAGTCGCGGTCTCCACGGCCGTCACATTATTCATAATAAGCTTTTTTCCGTCATTTGCAGTAATCAAACATTTTTCAGGCTGCAGTGTTCGCCAGTTCGCGTGTATCTGGCCGAACCAGTTAATAAGTTCCAAATGCAATCGTGGTGACGTTTATGAATGCGTCCGCCAGGCAGAGACATCTTATTCGAGTAGAATGGAAGTTGCGTTCTTGTTGCGTTGGTACAAAATAAAAGCTGTCCAGATATCTTGCTATATGCTGGTTATATCACGACAGGCAAAATCCAGCCGTTTCTCGATTCCAAGGGCATTCTCTATTCCTCCGGAAATGACGTTGTTCTCCAGAATGGGGTTGTCCGGGTCAACTGTTTGGACTGCCTGGACAGAACCAACAGCGTCCAAAGCCATATCGGCCTGCAGGTGGGTGATGGGCAAACAAAAGTTCATTGGATACACAGTAAGTCACCGGACCGTGCTTCAACCTTTCAACAGATGCTGGTGCGACAATTGGAAACGCTTGGCTGCGCAAACGAACAGCTCGTGTCACGGTTCAGCGAAGCAGTCAAAGTCCTGTGGCAGCAAACAGGAGACATGATCAGCCGAATGTACTCCGGCACAGCGGCTTTGGAAGGAAAGGACAAGGTTTGCTTGTTTTGTTCTATCTCTCTGGCTCAGCACGAGCACTCAGTGACTTGATCCAACCCTCCCTCCCTCTCGCTCAGGTGGGTAAGTTGAAGGATGGGGCGAGGTCGATCTCGCGCGCTATACAGAACAACCTCCTCGACCAGGGCAAGCAAGAAGCCATGGACAGGTTATTGCTGAGTCACCCTCTCCCCCCAGACCTGCTGTTCTGCGCCAAGGACCTGCTCAAGCCGTCACAATTCATGCATGGTGAGTCCATTAAGCATTTGCATGTTCTTTGTTTGCTCGCAAAAAACACCTGTAAAAGCAAGTCAGGAAGTGATGTTTGACCAAGGTACCCCCCTGCTTGAAAGAAACCCTGTTCCGCTAACAGCGTATTTGTCTGCTTTGCTCACCAGTAACACTGTTTCATGTAAACCAGTTCTTCCTAACATGCTTTAGAACAGGGGTTCCCAACCGGGGGTACTCGTATCCCCAAGGGGTACGAGATTGAACATCAAGGGGTACGAGATTGAACATCAAGGGGTACGAGATTGAACATCAAGGGGTACGAAGATCCTTGGGTCACAGAGCAGCTTATATATCTCTTATAGAGCAATATATATCTCAAAATTTTTTAAGGGGGTACTAAGAATGCTCTGACCTGACAAAGGGGTACGAGCAGCAAAAAAGGTTGGGAAGCCCTGCTTTAGAACAACTTATTTGTTATCACGGGCCGCATGAATTGTGGAATGTTGCCGGCGGACCGCAAAAATTTATTTCATCTTTAAATTTTTCCTTTACTTTCACAAGCAGAATAAGAAGAGAAAATGTGTCAATGAGCGAGAGAGGCTTTTCTTGACTTGCTCTTTGAGTGTCTGCTTGTCATGGAATTCCGCTTTGATGCCATGTTCTGCACTTCTACAGTAACTTGGGTAACGAAAATTCCGATGCCGTCCAAATCAAATGTTCACGCGGGCCGCAGGCTCCTGCCCCTGCTTTAGAAGGTAGAATGGTGAAAATATTCTTAAAGAATTCGGTGTCAGTCGATGATTCGGTTGTTTAATTGACATGACAGCCAGGTGAGGGTAAGAAATATGCTGCTTCAAGTGGAAGAAGTGCTGAGATATACAACCGTTGTTCATTGTCGATGCGTTGGATTGAATCCCAACAGGTTCAACCTAAAAGAGAAAGCAGGTGTTAGGTAATTTTGTTCATCAACATTTACTTAAAGGAATACAATAAATAACAAAGATAGCTCTTTTCGCTCAATTAATATTTTGCGAGGCCATTTAGCAGATTTTTGTTGCGGTCCCACAAAATATATACTCAGGTTTTACGGCGAAGTCAACATCGAGAAGAGTTTTGAATTAGCTGCAAAGATCGACAGTTCCTCCTCAGCCGTGCAGCTGCATCCGTAAAAATTACGCTTCAATTGCGTTTTACTTTCAGCTCGTCTCTATAGACTTTCGTCTGCATCGTTTTAAAGAAGTGGTGATCAGTGATGCATCCACTGGCAACCATGGTTTTTGCCTTATCTGTTCTGTGAACGGTTGTATCACCGAAGGCCTATGAAACTATATCTGACTTATCAAACATTTGTCAAAACCCAGCAGACCATGACATTTTATCCGACAGCGCGTGAGGTGATCGTTGTGTGTGTTGGAAAGTATATGGTGTGTGTTGGAAAGCGTGTGGCGTGTGTTGTAAAGTGTGTGATAGTAGCTGATGATGCCTACGTAGTAGGCGAAATGTACACTCCATGAAGATCTTATTGTCCGATTCTTAGCTGTGAAAGAATTCCTTTGGTAGATAGTGTGAAATGTGTTTTATAATGTGTTGTTTGCGTGACATGTGCTGGATATTTAACTGGACTGTGCTCGGTCGCATTACAGTTCAACTTGCCAGTCAGGCAAAGGGAGCTCGGCCGAAGTAGAGAGTGTTAAAGACTAACAAGGATAGTATTTGCAGGATGTGCGTGTTTTTCTACCACCAGCTGACCTCAGAAACTAAACATTTCCAATGTGTTCATGCAACAGCATCATCCAAGTCACTGCGGGGGCTGTGCAGGAGACGAGGGAACTTTGTTGATGCATACGATGTACGAGTTTGTGTTGCTACCTGGAATGTGAATGGCGGGAAACTGTTCCGGTCGATTGCGTTTAAGGACAAGGTGATGTCAGAGTCGGTGTGTGTGCCGCTTGCGCTGCTGTTGCCATGACAAGTCAGGGGGGTTGAACTGGGAGGGCGGGCAGCTGTTGCAACTGCACGATGCGAAATGAAAGATTGGAATGTATCAGCCCACCTGCTTTTTATGGGCATCATATCACTGACGTCACTTCGCTGATGTTTGTATCTTTCACGTCAAAAAAACGTGTATTCTCTGGGTCAGAGTAGAACTGTCTTGGAAAGCCGCGTAAGAAACACCATCGCAACCGCTTCATTTAAGGAAAGCATCGGTTTATTGCGTTAAGGCTTGTCGTACACCCAGCCTTGCTCCAAACACACGCATTGACCTGTTCTTGCTTCACCAGTTAGTGAGTTGTAACGCTGAAGATCAATTCGACACACATGTAATCAATGACGTGTGCTGGGCAGGGATTAAAGGACTGGTTGGTTCATGACAGCTCTGACCGACATACATACTACCAAGCACTGTTCAAATATGAGTCTGCGGAACCTGATGATTTGAATTTGGAGGTCGACGAGATCGTGCTGGGTAAGATCACTTCTCTGCTTAGGTGTTGTCCCCTGTTATGGCATAAATAAAATAGCACTGTTGTTTTTTTCAGTTGATTACAAACTTGAAGATGGTGAATGGTTACATGGGAAGAAAGAAGGACTTTCGGGAATATTTCCCGCATCTTATGCTGTTGAGCTGAACAATCCATCCATAGTTTTGCACGACTTTCCCGCTCAGGAAGAAGGTGACCTGGAACTCTGGACAAACGAGGTATTTCTGATTTTAAGTGGACGGAATGCTCTGAAAAATCTTATGCAACTATGTTCAGTGAAGCGGTAGAAAAGGCACCCATCCGATTGACATGCTTGCTTCTTGCTAAACTCGTTCTGATACCCGCAATGGATTGAGTGATGAGACCTTCCTACTTGAAATGCTGCGCCATGACAGAGCACCCACAGCGGAAAAGGCAAACATAAAATCCTGCAGCCATTTGGTTAGTTGAATGCCCGGTTCGATGCAGGGCTTCGACGAGATAAAGCAACCGACCCGCTAGAGCTTGTTGCAGTGAATCCTGCTAACCACGACTTACCCCGTGGTCGCCGCACCTGAGCCTTGTAAGTGCAAACTGTCTGGTGAAGTGTTCTCAACCTTGCTTGGGAACTGTACCTCACAAGTTACCCTGTGCATTCAACGAACCCTTCGCAAGTGGAAAAACAAAAATATTATCTCGTTAAAACAGATATATATATTTTATAAATGCAAAAAAAACGGACCCTGTGTCGGACCTAGGCCCAATCCTTGAGGTTCACCCACCGTACCAGGTTGAGAACTACAGGTCAAGTGGAAGCAGTGCCCATACAGCTCCTGGGAAACTCCATAAAAAGCAGACCTTTCTAGAAATTAAGATATATGGATCGTTCCATTAAATGGTTTATTTTTCTTTAATCTAGGTGTTGCTTACCGCACTTGAGAATAATAAAATGTGTTACTTGATGTTTTGATAAAGATATTTTGTTGCAGCAAATCAAACGACCTACATTGAAGATTTAGAAACTTGTTGAAATTATGAGCGATTAGCTTTTGATATATTTCCTTCTGTATATGCTTCACACTACGAGAAGTTCAGTAAAAATAAATCCCAACGCAGTTGTTCCACACGCAGGTTGTGAACGTGCTGGAGGCGAACGGCGACTGGCTGAAAGGAGAGGTTTACAGGAATGGTGAAATGTTTTCTGGAATTTTCCCATCAGGGTTTGTCTCACCTGTAAGTTCATCGGCTGTATGAAGGAGTTCTACATTGTGCGGAAAATGTTGTTAGAAACTCTGCCTCAAATAGCGACACAGTTCCCGCAATTGCTTGCCGGTGTTTATTTGCGACCAAGAAAAAGGTAACGATTGAATAAACGTTTTCGATTGGCACTGACCGCATCACGTGGTAAGTTGAACCAAGTGCCATGTCATACCCGTAGTTGTTGAAGGCGCAAAGATGGTCATTGATTAAACAACAGCTTACAAATATTAAGTGAGGAACGTATCTGACTTGCGCTGCATCTCTTTTCCAAACCTTACGTAAGTTCATCCTTGCCTCCAGTCTCTGGTATCCGGCCGAACGCACCATGCTTTATTTATTCCTCGCTACCATGAAATATCTTTGGAAAAATTATTTTTTAACCTTCTCTACAATCATTTGAAACGAAGTATGTCACTCGACAATTCGTGCACGAGCGTTTATCATCCATCGCCTGCTTTTCAAACAACATTTTGCTCCAATTCTTGTGCGTTGTTTCAACCAGACACAGTTAGTTTGGTTGTGTGATGTGTTTTAACAGAATACAGTGTTTGTTGTTTGCAGTAGCTGCGGTGTCTGGACACCCCTCTTTGCTCATCGCGATGATCTATATCATGATAATGTCATGAAAAGTAATTTGCGCAGGAACTACAAACCCCTGAACTTTGAAAACTGAAAACGTCAAAGTGCACATCATTCAAAAGCTTTAGCTAATGTAATGCGTCACTGCGTTATAAACACAGCGATGCGAAGTAAATTGAATACGTGCGAGGAAAGCACTTACACTCGGACTGAACTGTTACAAATAAGTCCTGATGCCATGTTAAAGTCTAGCGTAAGCAAACCTATTATTTGACTGGGAGCGGCTCACTCAACAAGTGTGACGGTCGGAGTCGGTGGCCATTTTCCGACTCCGAATCCAACCCTGCCAGAAATCACGACTCCAGCTGTGTCAGCGACCTCTGACGTCAAAACCCGGGAACCTCTGACCTCACAACCCCGTGAACAGAAGTGTTGTCAATTATTGTACGGTTGGTTGGGTACTCGTCGAAGCGTAACGAAGCAATTGGACCTTTGGACTTTTAGGTGAAACGCATTTAACCCCCCTGGTCCAACCAGTTCCCCCTCAGATGTTGGCTGTTTTTGTAAACCTGCGTATCTTTGTAAAAATAGAAAATTGTTCTCACTTCCATAGTCCAGGAAACTTGCCTGGCTGCACTAAGCCTGTATTCTTTAAGTTACTGAGACGTGATTGTGGTTTAAATGTTATGTCAGTGGGTGAAAGTCCTTAAAGTACCCCTGAAATGGCGTCACATGTAACTCTTATTTCAAAGTATCTCCCCACATTCCTGCAATACAAACTGTTCGCCTCAATTTTGTCAAGTTCTTCTGAAAATATGCAAAACTTGCAGGAATTAAGCAGTTCACGCTTTTGAGTTTATAGGTTGTGTCAAACAAGATATTAAAGTAATCCTGAAGGTTTAAAGCATTGGTTGTGGTTCCAACCGTTCGCCTCAAATCGCAAGTAAAGACGTAAATGAGGCGACGTCCACGATGCACACAGTTATGAGCGGGAATCATATGCAGTACTTTTATGGCAGATGAAGCAATGATATTTATTGCTTTTACGAGGTTTAAAAAAAAAAGTTATCTGAAACTATAGAAAAACTAGGATATCTATTTCATAAATGTTTGTGCTTTATGAACACAATTTGTCCAACCTGATTTTTGACTTGCAATATTTGTAAACATGAAGGCCTCCCAGCAAACAGGTGCCAGGTCTTACTCATGTTGGACTGATGTTGTGCTGCCTGTCTGAGAGGAATCATTGCCCAGCATGTTTTTGGTTTTCAATGCAATGCTTTATTCTCTAAAACTTTGTTCATTACCATGTTTGACATGTATACAAAAGGATTAGGTGTGAGCGTGGTAGACTGTTGTTTGTATGATATAAGACAAGCAGTAACTTCGTGGTAAAACGCCGTAGACAACGGGCGAATGGATCAGGCTGGTCAGCTTTGGCAGAACTATATCGATGGGATGCACCATCTGGTATGGGTTGGCGCCTTGGGGTGAATTGCACATGAACAGCCATCTGACGAGGTTATGTGTAGTGGCTTTATTTCATATGATCCACCGTTCCTTACTACACTCCTGTTTCAACAGTTATCCAGCAACACACCTGTTGATATATACGCAGTGGGTTTGGAGGAGATGGTTGAGCTGAACGCTGGGAACATCATCAATGCAAGGTCTGTGCAGCAACGGTGTTTGCATGCCTGTCTGTTAAATCTATGATGTGGTTTGCATATCGTCTCTCTGCTTTCCAGCCAAGCCAACCAGCAAGCATGGGCCACCGAACTGCACAAGACCATATCATCGAAGGATGATTACGTGTTACTCATGTCCGAGCAATTGGTTGGAGTCTGTCTCTTCATATACGTCCGTCATAACCTGGTGCCTCATATCAGGTGTTGCATCATAGTTGTTGCTTTGTTCGGTCACAAACGACTGGCTGTCAACATTTGACTTGCCATCCACAGGGACGTTTCGCCCTGCGCCATCAAGACTGGTCTGGGGGGCACGACAGGCAACAAAGGCGCCGTGGGGGTGTCTTGCGTGCTGTTCGGTTCCGCCCTCTGCTTCGTGTGTTCTCACTTCGCAGCCGGACAAACCCAAGTGCAGGAGAGGAACGACAATTACAACGACTTGTCGAACAAACTCGTTTTTTCAAAGGTGACCTCTGTGGCTTTAACTGTGTCCTGCCCTGCAGTGCTTCTCAGAACAGCTTCAGCTGAATGGTCCCCGCGCCACACACCATTGTCCCCGCGCCACACACCATTGTGCAGACAAGCCAGTGCAGTGCATGGGCCTGTAAAGATCGTTCATTGACAAACCAAACCTTTTAAACATTTCCATGACTGGTCCTGTCATGATTTTGATAAGACTAACATGTTGTGTGAATGGTGTTTAGCCATGTGCACTGTGTGCAGCATTCGTCATAATATTGAGCTTTTGTAAAAATAGCAAACAGTATGCGACAGTTTTTGAGGAAGTTATACCGGATAGTGGATGAAACAAATGAAGGCTTTTAATGTGTCTTGTTTAAACTTGTTCATGAGAACGTCAGGAAGGTGGAGATGAACTGATTTGGAAAATCACCACTTCACCTTCAGTTTTACGGTAAATTTTCCAGTTTTTAATGGCTGTTTGCCTCATACCCTCGACACGAACAAATGACTAAACCTTTTACAGCAAGATCGCAGTAAAGCCCAAGCAACGCTGAAGGTGCGTCATCTTTAACAAAAGAGTAAAAAATCAAAAATCTAAACTTCAAAGATGTTCTTGTTGAGATCAAATTGAAGCTGGCATTCAAAGGTTAAATACACTTCTGTACCTTTGTTTGCAACTGGTCCACTTTGATACGTTGAATAAACAAGAGCGTCCAAGAAATGTACACCCCCCCAATGCGTAGTGACGAGCTCTGTTGGTATTGATGCTTCTCCACAGGGTCGGAGACTCTTCGACCACGACTATATATTCTGGTGCGGCGACTTCAACTATCGGATCGACCTTCCTGGTGATAAGATAAAAGAACACGTCAAGAACATGGAATGGGATGAACTGAAGAAGTTCGATCAACTGCTCGAGCAAAAAAGGGCGGGAAATACATTCAAGGTCAGTTGAGTTCACTGTGCATTGCTAAACCAGTGAATTTTTTAAATATCGTTAGCGTTCGAACGTTCGTTAAAATTCTGTGGTTGTCACAGAATGCCTGTTGTCGTCTTGTAATTGTTATCAACGCACGTTGGGCACATGGCGAGCAGCAAACATGCAATGTTGACGCTCAAACACGCCGTTTTGGGTGTTCAAACACCCTGTTCAAATGTACCGTGTTGGTGATCAGATATGGTGTGTTGGGTGTTGAAACACATCCTGTTACTGTATGACTTTGTTCCCGTCATCTGGGTGCTGGATAGCATGCGGTGGAGTTCCTGTTTCAATCTGAACAATGTTCAGTCACAATACCTTGTCCTCTGCAACAATACTTATAATATTTGTTTCTATCTTGTTTGAAGATGAAATCTTTCGAATAGATTTGCTTACTTGCGCACGAACTAGTTTGTTATTTGTACAAACCGCTGGTTACTTTATGCTCAATTGAAATAGTTGGGCAAGCTATTGACTAATAACTCAACTCTGGTGGTAACTTCGCTTGGTGGGATCTTGTGATTTGTGAGCGATCAGCAGTCTATCAACAGCTACAATTTTCAGGGTTTCGAGGAGGGTAACATTGAATTCGCCCCGACCTATAAGTACGACCCTTTCTCCGATGATTACGACACAAGTGAGAAGTGCAGGTCCCCCGCGTGGACGGACAGGGTCCTGTGGAAGTGTCAGGGGAGGTTGCTGGGCTTCTTCAGCGAGGTTTGGGTTCATCTTGTAAACTTTGTTCCCACCCACCCATTTGCAACCCCGTGTCTTCTTACCCTGCAGGAGTCCGATGCAAACGATGAAAGCTCCGTGGTGCTGAACAGATACTGCAGAGCAGAGTTGAAGATATCTGACCACAGGTATGACCACAGCTTTGTTCGCATTCCATTGCACACAGGGTGTCAGAGTCGTAAGAAGGCGGATGTTTGTGGGTGGAGTCGGATTCCTGAGAACACTAGGAGTCGGATTTTTTTATCCGACTCCGGAAGTCCAATTGAATCATTATTTAAATCACACTCCTAAGTTGGGAATTTCTGTGGAAATAGTACAATTTCTTTATGAAACTTTTATTGAAACAGAAAATTCTTGCTGTGCATCACGATTTCTGTTGATTGCTGGTTGCTACAACATTGTTGACAACCAAACTTCATTCACTTTATGTTAAGGTGTCGGAGTCGGGAATTTTTCCTCCGACTCCGTAACCCTGATGATTACACAACCAACATTTGTTGCTGTTGCCATGCACGCTTCGCTTTTTGCCATGCACGCTTCGCTTGTTGCCATGCACACTTCGCTATCACATACTTACTGACGGTGGCGAAGAAGTACAAATGCTTGATGGACACCGTGGTTCGTAGACCAGTGTGGTTGTACTTGTCTGTCTGCGTCAGAACAACACGGTTGATAGTTGTGGGGGGCACTGCAAGGCTTACCTCGGCAAAATCGTTCCAAGGCTGAGCACATTTGCTTCTTATCAGACCTGTTGTTACCGAGTTCGATGTGAAGTTGGCGCTGGTCGACGAAGACAGGAGGAAAGCAGTGTATCAAGATGTTATTGACATGTTGGAACCAATCAACTCTGTCGTCTTCGTCTGCACCAAGGGCTGGAATCGCGCGGACCTGTGTCGGGGTTTCATCCAATCCCTGTCAGTCGAAGATCCACTCCTGATAAGGTACAGGCTGATTCATTTTGTTGAAATTCCAAGCTTTTGTTACAAGCTTCAACCTCAACGTGCTCTGTTTAATTGGTAGGTACCTCGGATACTGCATGTTGGTTGTGTATGATAACAGCGAAGTTGTGGACGAAATCGTTGCCTTGGATGGAAGTGTTTTCCAATCCAACACTATCCATGTGTTCAGACGTGCAGGTAGACTGCAAAAGTTCACTGTGTGACGCGGACATGTGCAGTAAAAACAGTTTTTAATAAACAAGGTCCAAGCCGTGCGCACTCAGCCACTGGGTATGTATCACCCTGGTGACCGAATACAACAAAACAGTGGAAAGCCTCAGAAGGGTTTTATTCAAACGGAGGTTGTCGTGCGCGTGCCAGGGCTGTGCACCTGCAACTGAAATTTCAGGCTCCAGCTCCAGGCATCTGAAGTTTGTGGCTCCAGCATGGTGTTGTCCACTGAAAACTATAAACCAGCGTGGTCCAAACACTGTCCGCGGGCCGCATGCGGGTCCAAGGAAAAATGTAGGGTGGGCCAACATAAACGTCTCTCCTGCATGGTGATTTTCCGTTGTAATGACGATTGGATTTGCTATGATCAAACCTATCAAACCCAATAGGCTTGCGAATATCGTCAGAACCGTCGTCAGAAAGTCTTCAAATCTTTTAAAATTGTGCTGGTTGAAAGTTATCTGCTTTATATGTCAATCAAACGAACTTGAACGTGACAGGGGGCCAGCCAAAAATCAGGGTGGCCATGGCCCACCCAGGCCCCCCCCCTTAGAGCCGCCACTGGAAGTAAACAGAACGTTCAATTCTAACTGGGCTTCGCCAACAGCAAGCGCAAACCACACTGTCTTGTGAGGTTGCAAGTAAAATCTGTACCGAAAGAGTTTTTATTTAAAGAGGCATTACAGCACCAAGCACGAGAAAACATACGAGAAATACCACGGAAACTCTACGGAAATTCTAGGGAAGCAATTTTGAAATAATTGAAGGGTAACCAGGCCCGCAAGCAGGGGGGCAACCGGGAATTTGCTCCCGCTTAAGAGACTTTGCACTGAAGCTTCCATGTTCGTAATTTGCGAAAGTGCTTTCTCAATTATGACGCGATTGAAAAGCGACACACGAAATAGAATGGCTGATGCAACCTGCATGCCTGCTTGCGTCTGCCTAGTAAAGGGATCAAATTGTGTTTGGACCACGCGGACAGTGTTTGGACCACGCTGGACATTGTCTTTATAACCAAAACCAATAAACAAAAAATTGTTTTGGTATTTTGTTGGTGTGTTTATCTTTTTCTTGCAAAAAATCTCTATTTTGAGTCGCAAACAAACAGAAAACTTAAAATTTACCTTAGAATCAAAAATTGCCTTGCGCGTGCAGGAAAAATGAGGTCTATTATAACAACAAGCCAGTCTTTAATTGCAATGGAATTCTCTTTTCGGCCTGCACATTTTCCCATAAACCGTAGTGTGGCCCTTCATGCTTATAACCTTGGACCACCTTGCTACAAACTGTTGTTTAAAACCAAAACCGCTGTGACTCCTCAGCTTTTGTGTTTGAACATAAATGTTGACGCTAAGATGGTGCAAAGACTACATGATACACATGTCCCCGCTGAATTAAGTGTTTTTTTGACGCAGATGAAATTCCTTCCTCGTTTAAAGACAGCGACAATGTTGATGTTGAAACTGAGACAATGAACGGCATGCAGGAACTCACCCAGGCTCACAGTGCAATCACCGAGACCGCGGAAACACCCCTTGCACGACCGCCTCCTCCTCCCAGGCCAACAGTTGCTCCAGAAAATGGAACACCATCTGTGGCAACTGTAGACAAACCCCCTGCGAAAATACCCCCTCCCCGACCACCAGCAGCTCCACAGCACAGCAGCAGTATTGGGGGGATGGCGGATCAGGGCAGCGCACGGGTCCCTCCCCCTCGGCCTCCGTCCATCCCACAGTACGGCAACAACCCTGTGGAGAAAGCAGGGCAACCCATTGAAGTGATAGTCCCACCCCGGTTGACAACCGCTGCCCCACAAAGCACCCCTGGGACTACATCTGTCCACAACCCAGCGCTGCTTGAGGCCACATGGACCACACAGCCCGGCCCTCACACCGCGTCACAAGCTGACCCCTCCAATCAACCAAAGCCCCCTCCTCGGCCATCGCTATCCCCAGACAGCAGCAAGACTGTTGCAAGTACGCCAAGCCACCCCCTAGTTACCCCCCCTCCTCACCCAACAGTGGATTGTGATGAGGCAGGGCTGTATCTTGTGGCGCAACCCCCTCGGCAAGAATCCCCGCACCAGCCTTCAGGGGTCAGTTCCGTTGAAGTTTCTGGACAAACGTCACTATCGCACCTCTTTGTGACGTCAGGCAACAGTTCTGTAAGTGCGAAAGCAGAAAGGGGTCTCCCCTCGAGAAAAGCTCCCCCAAGACCTGCAGCATTTCCTTCAGTGAAGTCCTCACCATCGTTAACCATCGCCGGTGGTCTCGAGCAGCTGCCAACTTCTCATTCATATGGAACGTTGTTCAACAATGACGACATCTTTGCGGGCGTGACGTCATCGGTGCCATCATCGAACGGAGTGGCGAGTTCAAAGGTGAGCTGTTCTGGCCGCTGGATACTTGGTACATGTCCTGACTGTTGTTATGTGGTTTGTTCAGCAGTGCGGGGGGGTCAAAAGCGGACAACATTCCAACTAATCCGTGTTTGCGTTGTATTGCGAATGAATTTCAGTACAATTTTCCGTAAATTTAGTTGTTTTCAGAAAAAGATGCAATTCTTCTTCATACTTGACGCGTACATATTTGTGTGCTTTTTCGCATGAATTTAATTAATTTTCACATGATCAGCAACCATTTTAATTTTCACATGATCAGCAATCATCTTAATTTTCACATGATCAGCAATCATCTGTTTTTTTTTAAACACGAATTTTCGGATTTTGTGAAAGACGTGATGGTGATGCATTGTCTCGCTGTTGTTGTTGCTGCTGATAGTTCCACCTCCGTTGGCACAAAGCACCCCTAGGACTGCATCTGTCCACAAAGTACCCCCGAGACTGTAGCTGTCCACAACCCAAACGTGTGGACCCCGAGTAATATTTGTCGAGTCAAAGTCACAAGCCCTTCGAGTCAGAGTAGACTAAAATTTTTTCGAGTCGAGTTATGACTTGGTCGAGTCACCTAAACTCATTTGGTTTTCAATCTCGAGTCAAAGACATTTTTCCTGTCTTTTTTTACTACAAAATGTTGCCCAATTTTCTTTTAGCTATTTTGATTCCAGGATGTTTATGTTTGTAAGTTTTTAGTCTTAAGTTTTTAGTGAAAGCAGTTTCCATTTTACTTCTTCACTCTCAGTCATTTCCACAAGCCTAACCCAACTTTGCTGCAAGAAATATACTTCCTTGTTTTTCGCATGTCCATTAATGGTCAGAGATGAACATGGACTTGAATTTGGATTTAAATCTTGTCGCATTCTAGTATTTCGATGGATTTGGATTTTAGAATTTCTGGTTAAGCAGATTTGGGTTGGAATTGATAAATTTGTTTTGAACTTCGCAACTTTCGATTCATTTTCGGGATCGCGGATCACGATTTGGAAAAGTTTGGTTCAGTCGAGCTTCTCAGATCCGTCGCGATTGTAGATTGTGTCCAAATGTTGAGCTTTCTCTATGACCAGCGAAACAAGTCTGCTCTTTTATTTATAATGTCATCAAGTTACAGGATTAGTATGATTTCCTTTGATCCAGTACCTTTTCTTAACTCATCGTTGTTATACATGCCGTAATATCTATACCTCATAATACTTAGCACAGTTCATCATTGTTCGTGTGCATCCCAGTTCTAATAAGTCGTTTTGTGTTGCACACTTGTTAGTCTTCTGGTTTGGTATCTTACATGCTATTGCTGAGATTAACAGAACTTCTCATTGCATTGCTGCTAACAGTGAATGATATGTTGTGAGCCGAAGGCAGAGCATAAGTTAACTTGAATTAAGTTTCCAAACAATTCAAACAAGAGTCTTTGAATCTATGAGTTGGACTCCATATGGGCCTTGCCTAATAACAGTGATAGGTATTTGGATTTACACAAGATCAATTTTCGGATTTGCACTGGATTTTGAAATATAATTTTTGGATTGGTTTTGGAAAAACATAAATCCTTCATCTCTGGCAAAGGCCTAAAGTAAAGTATGAGGCCAACTGCCATGATCACAATATACAAATGCTACATTAAACCGCCATAATGTGTTTAATGTGTTATGCCCTGTTGGTCCTTCAGTGAAAAGCAAACACTCAGTTGTTCCTCCGTCTTAGCTGCAAGACTTGATACTTAAAAGGTATCATAACATTGCTAGGAGACAAAGTAAAAACACAAAATTTGTGCCAATGTTGATGATCGCTAAAGCAAAAGAGCTTATTTCCTTGTGTGCAAACAGACTGTGTTGGTCATCAGAGATTTTGTAAGAAATGACTCTGACTCGAGTCATTGATTGTGAGACGGGTCGACTCACCATCTTTTCTCAACGTGACTCGAGTCGAGTCATTGTCTTTCGCAAAAAAGATTTTTATTGCCACTTTCACGTTACATGCGAAGAAGACTGTGTTTGCTCGGAACGAATCACATTAACTGTAAGTAGTTGCAACCACAGGTGTAGGGGCAGGCAAATTTTTGGGGTTGCGAAGGATTTTTGCCCAAATTTCCCCAAACTTGCCCAAAAAAATTCCAAAAAAAAACGACTGCATTTCATTTCAACAATTACAGGCCCTAGCTTTTCAGCGGGCATTTTGAGGGATCGCCTGCCTGGTTCTGCTCCCATCTCCTTGCAATGATTCAAGCTTGTACTTATCATTCATCAATGTTTGTAAAGCCACATCAGTGACCCACACCAAGCGAATCTATCGCAATTTATTGCGTAAGGAAACTAGTTTCGTGTGTTACACATCTTCAGTCCTTATTCAAATAGAATCTATTTATAAATTGCGATAGATTCGCTTGGTGTGGGTCACTGATGTGGCTTTACAAACATTGATGCATTTCATTTCATGTTGGGCCCATTTTTTCAAGTCAAAGCACTTCAAGCACCATTTATTTTTGCTCAAATTTCTCCTAACTTGCCCGAAAAGAACTAAGTAAAAACATGACCTCCAAAAAAAGTCTGCACTTTGATTTTGAGTGCCATTTTTGTAAAATCAAAGCACATAGCGATTTTGCAAAGGTTTTCACACATTTTGCTCGGATTTTCACGAAATCAAAAGTTTTGGGGGTGCACTTGCACTCGCCTCCTACACCAGTGGTTGCAAGCATTGAGCCGACCTGCGACGCACACAAAACTTTGTTCAGCCTCAACAAACGTCTGTCATCCAAGCAGTCCTCTGCCATATTAAAATCTAATGTTTGCTGTGACTTGAGAGCGGGTAAGTTAGATGCGAGCGTGTTGCGTTTGAGATGTTTTCGGTAAATTTCTACCTGAAGTTACTTTGAAATTGGGAACCCAAGATTGTACATGCAGGGGATGTCTACGGAGTCGGGAAAAAATATTTTGGTGTGTTAGTATCGGAAAAGGAAATAATTTTCCAGACTTGATCTTTTTGACATGCATTTTCATAATATTTTATTCAAGATTGATAACTTTATGTTTGATCATGCTACCTATTATAGTGCCTGGATTTGGCCTGGGTATGTCATTCAGAAAAGTTAAGTCTGGAAAAGGTCTGGAAATTTATTCAAAATTGCGTAGAAGCCCTGGATATGACTCTGCTTGAACAAGAGGTGGAGATGGCTGCTCAGCAAGCGAAATACAAACTGATAAGATCATGGTTTCTGTTTCATTGCTGGTGAAAGCTTGCTTCCGATAGATCCCGTCCTAACCCGAGATATTTTATTACAGCCTCCAAAAATAAAGCCACGAAAGACTGTCCCCAAGAGACGTGCCCCTCGCCCCCCGCCGATGACTCAGCACAAAAGCACACCTATTACTCAGCACAAAAGCGCACCCTCTCCAAGAAACACTCCCACCCTCCCTGCAACGTCATTGCTGGATGAGCCAATCAACAATGATTTGCTGCTCGACGACCTGATGCCTCCTCCCCTTATTCCCGTGCCCCGCGCAGCAGAAACTCACCCCTGCAATCAGCAATCCAACGATGGTTACGGTTCGACCCCGTTTGACCTTTAACGTCAACTGTTCGTTTTCTTTCCGCCACTGTATTGTTTGTTTATTCGTGACGCTGCTGTTTGCGAATCATCCAGGACATCAACGATAGAAAGAAGTGGTTGGTACAAACTTACGCTCAGGCCCGCAACCAGTTTGGGACACCAGGGGAGGTGAAGAGTTCTTTGAGAGGGTCCCAAATCTTTTAAATATGTCCAATAGTTTTAAAACATGTCTAACACATTTTTCCAGGGGGGCATCGCCTCCCCTTGCGCCCCCTAGTTACGGGCCTGATTACGCCCTGTGTTGGGACGCTGGCAAGAACCTTGACGTGACGTTACTCAGGTTGTTTCGTGGGTATTTCCCGGATGCGCAACTCAAGTCCGTGCAAATAATTTGTTGCTGACCATCTTTGATGCTGGAATCAAACTTGACCGATAACAACATAATTTCGTTACTGCAAAAACACAGGTGATTCACTGGCAAATGATTTGTGCCAGCGCCTGAAAGACAATTTGAATAAATATTTATTTGGTATAAAACTCTTCGCTTAGTCGTGGAACCCCACCATGGGGTGCGGATTGACTCACCCCCACTTGTTTCACCCCGATACGTTGCTTTTCTGTTTGGCGCAAAGAAAAACGCAATTATCGCTTGTTTGATTGGTTGGTGTGAGTGAGGCGGTACACAACGACTTGCTGAGGTCGGGGGGGTTGATTGTTTGAATGAACCACCCAGAAATCCGCAGCCGCCTAATTATTTTTTTACCAGATTAGATCGAGTGCCGAAGACGTAAGGCACAAATTCGACTAAACCCCCCACCTCAGCAGTGGTCGTGTGTCCCAATCTCTGTACGAACACTTTGCAGAGGCATTTACTTTTGCACGGAAACGTGGTCTTCTCCACATTGTTGTAAGGGTTCAAATGTCTTTTAAAGTACGACGCCCAACTACTTACATCACCGTTCTGAAAGCTTGCAAGGCTGACGGACCCTTTGTTTCTGACCACTACGCTCGCGTTCATTGTTCTGTTTCTAAAAGTATTGTTTTTTAGTGAAACTTATTTATTTTATGTCTACGATTTTGTTCAGTTCTTAATATTTCGTGCAATGTTGATGATACTGTTCGCATGCAATCGCACCAGCACACCTGCTGATTCTATCCACAGTGATTATGGACGATCATGCAATGAAATCAAGTTTATCAAGTTGCCAGCATCACTCGCTGGGAGTTCCCCGCGTCCCCCTTATGCTGATTGTTTGGCGGGGTTAAAACCCACCCACGCCCCACACATGTTCATCGATGTTCGGCGCAACCTGTTTGACTGTAAAACCAGCACGTCATGCTTCCGCGTCAAACCCCCCTCCCTGGACTGTGGCAACCGCTTCCTGCGCTTTCGCGTCCATGCCACGCCCATCCTGCTTCGTTGGGGCGACGACCCTTGACCTCCCAACTGTCAATCAAAGCTTCTTGCGCATCATTTCGCGTTTCCATTCAAATACTTCTTGATGTTCAGTGTTGTGCTGATGATTGTTCCTTGCTTCCTTGCAATAAACCATGACCGACACCAACTATTGGTTGTGGCCAACCGGTGCCAGGGTTGCCAGATGCTTGACAAGAAATATGGCAAGTGTTTGTTCAGTTTATGGCAATAAATGTTTGAAAATGAAGACGTTTTTAGCAATAGGTTTTTCGATATTTTATGTTTTTTCGAGAGGACTACTTTTCGTTTTTTAAAGTGACAATTGTAAAGATTCGTTTAATGGAAATGAAGATGCCTTCTTAGTAGGCAAAGTAAATCCTCTGTTTAGACCAGAAGTCCACAAACAGGGCCCGACATGGGTAAGTGTCGCCCCATTACCACCAGGTGGTGGTGAAGACCTTTTGCTATTTTCACCAAAAGTGTCGTCCCGGGGCATTGATTTTTATTTCCACTGTCACGTTTTTTTAAATTTACTATAAATATAAAAACATCGCGTCTGTGTAATTCTATGCAAGCCATCACAAAATCAACAGCACTAGACAGAATAAATGCAATCATTTACTGTTTTAAGTTATAACTTTCATACAACTTCGTGCATGAAAATTGCTACTGTCAATAGTAGTCTTCAAATTGATATTTAATTATAAAGTATTTTCCACACCATTATATGCTCACGAAATGCTAGGGTCGCGAGAATTAAGAAATATTTTTTAGGGTCGGAACAAAAAGTATTTGTGGTCCTCTGGACTAAACAGCGGATATACTTTGCCTACTAAGCAGGCATCTTTATTTCCATCAAAAGTCAAACTTTAAAAAACGAAAAGTCAGCCTATCGAAAAACCTATTGCCAAAAACATCTTCATTTTCAAACATTTTTTGCCATAAACTGCACAAACACTTGCGATATTCCTTGCCAAGCATATGGCAACCCTGAGGCTCAGTCAGTCCCTGCTGCTGCGTTTCAAGCAAGAGGATATTAGTCAGAATCTGGTTAAGACGAGTTTACGTCCCAGGCTATGAGAGTCCTGACTATTACGCAAGCAACTACTATTGATCTCCCGCAGATTTACAAATTATCCAAACTGCTGTGGCCCACTCCGACATTCGAAACTTCTTGGATGGCCACTATAGCCCGATAATTAGGCTACAAACAATGCTCCAGTTCAGAGATTAAGGAAGAGAACCTTCGTGTTGGAAATATCACCAGCAGTTAATATTGCTACCGGACCAGTTCAGCCAAAATTTTTAACTCACGAAAGAAGAGACTTGGCAGTTTTATTTATAGCAAGCTTTTTCCATCCTGTGGTTGGCTGTCGCATGTTCAAACGTGGTTTTGATCTTGTAAAATAAAGCTCTTGCGGTGAACACATACCAGCGTTCACTGCATGTTCTGATTAAAAATAATAAGATTACCATATAATTAATTTTTGTTTGCTATTTTTTATGTCGCGAGCAATCTTTCAGTAAACTGAAACTGATCCTTTCACAAGGTACCGCCGAGCTGCAAGGAGCCAGAACAAATTTTGTATCTAGTTTTGATGAGTACAGAAACAGAGAAAAACTGACTTTGATTAAATCATAGACCGATTTGCTTCGATAAGGCACGGAAACTTTTGTTTTGATTTGTGTAATGTGTTATTTAAACAAGAAAAGGATGGATATATTGGTGTTATGATGGAATTATGTCTTTCGAATACAAGTAATATATGACTTGCATTAAGCAACTTATTGTACTGTATTATCCAAATTAAATGCGTTTAATTTTAAAAGAAATTGTTGTTTGCAGTTGCAATATGTTGTGTGACTTTTTTGTAAGATTAACAATTTGGTCTGCCAATACGACATATAAATTATGGTGACATTATTATTTCAATGTTTTGATATTCTTTATAATGAAGATAAATTTGTTAAGAAGTGTGTTATTATTGTCTTTATGGATAGATGATTTTATTTGCTGAAAAGTTTAAAGCAAAAACAAACGTGTATTTTCTGTTTTGACACATTAGAATTTCTTCGTTTATCTTTCATAAAAACTGTACCTACATTTAACATTTAAATTACTGAAAAGGGTGCATATTTAAACTTTGGTATGGGCTCCAATTTGCATAGATACGCCACTGTGGTCAAACCGCCCACTCAGATAACGCGTCAGGTTGCCTTGGGTCTGGTGGAACCCGCAATGATATTACGTTTTTCTGGGTCACGTGACTCCGTAATGTTCGGTCAAACTATTTTGACTTTCCAAAGCTTTTTGACTTCACCAAAACTCAGTCATGTGCTTTGATTGCCGGCAGCTGTGAGTTACCAGCAGTTTCAGCAAGGTTAGGCCACTACCAACTTGTGATATCTTTACTATAAAAATGTATGAAGTAAGTCAGCAGTTCACACCGAAACCTGACAGAACTTGGTTATTGACAAACGTAGGTAAACTCTCCTGCCATGCTTTGTCTCACAGCCTGCACTGGAACACTCATTTCTAGTTTGAGATTTTAAACTTCGTCCAAGCTGCTCTAGCGCCTTGTGCAAGTATTTCAGCGATCCCGAGCCATGAATGTGTTTCCCGAACCATGTCATGGACGCCTGAAGGATTTTTCCAGGTGCGATGATCGAAAACCTTTTTTCGACGTCCATGTTTTTAATGCGTGTTTCTCAGTTGAGCACCATCCGCATCACATGCCACAACGTAACTTCATGGTGGACAACAATCATATGAATTCTGAAAAGTTTAGTTTCTGATTTGTTTCGCATATCTTAGCAGTAACTCGCAGCGGATTAGAAACAAAAAAGAGTAAAATTAAAATTTGTATCGAAAACGTTTGCATGCTTGCATGTTGACCATTTGCACCGAAGCAGAATGCGTGTTTTTTGCAGTGCATTGTACATCGCATATTGGAATGCAATTGATTGTATATCCTAAAGGAGATGACGAACTCAAAAATTCAAAATGTGCTTTTTTCGTTCTACATGCTTGGAAGTGATGCACATGATAACTGCTTGATTAATTGAAGCATAGCAGCTTGCATCTAGCTGATGTATACACTGGCTTCATAATTTAATAACTCATATAAAAAGACAACTCAAGAAATCCGAAGAAGGCTAGAAGCGCATAAGACCGTTGAGGATGTGTTCATGCATTCCAGGGATATCCAGAACTCTCTGATGCATTCTGACGTCATTTTCATAACGGGTTCGGAAAAGAAAAGGGAGGGTGTAAAACTTCTACAAAATCGCGTGACGTCATTTATGGATTGCCCAAATGTTGCCAGCAACCAATTACGATTAAATGAGAAAAAATGTCTCGTTTTGTCTTCCACGCTTAACCGGAGATAAGCATTCAGAGGAGCCAAGCACTAAAACCTGGCGCGCATTTATGATATTTTTTCTCCGAATCTTTATTTGTACGTTCTGTTCACATTCCGGCTCAAGGCACTGCCTCGACGCGCAACGAAAGCTTTCTACCCTCGGCTGGTATCGATTGATCGATGACGTCAACAAAGGCCAGTGCGAATCTCGGTATTGTTTGCGGAAGATACCGGCTGAACAGACCCCCGAATCGGGCTGAGGTGCTGTTCATTCCATGCGAGCTGCATTGTATTGTTTGTCGCAAATCAGTACCATACTTCTCTGGTGATATCCATTGCTTTTAGATCAGATGTCTGCATTGAGTTTGAGAACCACATACATCTGGTATTTCTTCTGTTAACTTCGGTCGTTAGCCTAAATAATTAATGTCATTGTAGGACAGCGATTGGGTGCTGTGCTCGAAGTGCAGCTGCGTTACTATTTTGTGAAATAACCTATACATGCTGAGGCTGGAGAAAAGGAGTAAGGAGATCATTCAATCTTTTTTACAGTAGAAGAGTTGTTGACCATCGAAGGAACTACTGGCAAGTGCCAATGATATTGAAGTGCATACAGGTTGTGGTGATATTCAGAAAACCACATAATATTTCAGGCCTCATTTGCATATTGTTGTCGACAATTAAACGATTTTGAACGACGACATTTGTGAGCATGGCAAAGCGTTCAACTTACTGCAATGCAGATATTTCCAAGGAACTTTTCTAAGAGTTAAAAAATGAAAACAATGTTGGTTAATTGTTTTCAAACATTCTCAGAGGTGTTCCATGCATCGCATCCTCTGCAAACATCTGTTTAAAGCACCTTTCATGAATTTTGAAGGTGTTCTAGAATCAGTGGTGTGCAGAGGGGTGAAGTTACATGTGAAATTACGCAATGTTCGCCTTCAAGACCTAATAGATCGATATCCTGAATCAGAATTCAATTGCCATTGAGTATGCAATTATAGAGAGAAATTAAAAAAGAATTGTTTGGACTTCGCAAAGACAAAATTAACTTCGTTAAGCTCCTTCGAGCTAGCGGAAATGCTGAAATTGATAGGTGTCATATGTTCGAGTTGAATAAAAAAGTTACTTCTTCATCTGTTTTTACTAAAAAAAAAGAAAAATCTTTAGAAACTTTTTAATAGTTCAGAAAAACACAAGGGCAGCAATGCATCAAACTGCATGGTTGTACAATTTCAAATATAATTCGTAATAAAAAAATAGACAACCCTATGCCCTGTCATGCCTCAGAAGCGTTATCTTTTTGGTTGGCCTATCCGATTGTTACTTGCATGCAAAAATGCAATAGCTAGTTCCTTAATGCATATCCATTAATAGAAGAACTTTGCTTATGAACATAGGCCTCAGGCCCACAGAATAAATCAAATTATTAAAGGCTAACACATCACAAACAAAAAATGCTCTTTGAAATATTTTAATTGAATTTTTCGAAACTTGTTTTTTGTCAGCACTAGTTTTACGTATTTCAAATGCCTGTATTTCTCACTTTGCTCAATACTAGAATTTGGCAGGGGGGGCATACAATCAAGTATTCACCCCGGGCATCACCAGACCTCTGCACACCCCTGTCTAGAATTGAGTAAAATTATAAGGTTGTAACAAATAATTGAAAAGGTGCCAGTAATATAATCAGTGGAGTTGTGCCTACAGGGTTCCGGAACCTCAATTTTCGAACAACATCTTTTTTCACGTCGTTCTTGACACCAGCCCCCATTGGACAAACTACTCAACTTATTGAAAGTGCTTGAAAGTGCACGTAGGCGTCATAGCAACTGTCTTCTCACATTTTTATATAACCAGAAAAACTCAACATTTATAACTGCGATCAATGTGTGTTGTAAATTAATCTCTTTGGCATCAAGATCAATAATGTGCAATAGTTCCTTGTCCCAAGAACACAATGTCCTGTTGTCTCAAGGAAAAAATGAGCCATAAGGGCATCGGAAGGCATTTCACAGAAAGGGCGAAAACCGTTTTCCCTGAAAAGTCAATCCTGCTATGTGAAGACGAACTTTTGATCGCTGGTTCCAACGTTCTCTCGAAATAGATAAAGAGCAGCGTACATTCATTGACTGAATTTTCTAAAATTTTCGCTAAAATAAAGAGCAAAAACGTTTTGTGATTGATATGCTTAAATGAATGTAATTACAGATTCTACGTTTTACATGAAAATCAGTGTAAAAACCTAAACTAAGTGATTGCTACTGTGACTTTAACTTTTTTGGTTTGGGGGACTTAGGATAACACCGTGGTAGTCCATTGAAGTCTACCAAAGAAAGGCTTTGATCTTGTAGAAACTCTACCTTCTCTTGTGAATGGTGACAGAAATTGCCCTTCTCAAATAAGGAATTCAGTAACTGCTCTTTGGTTCAGACAGACTTCTACCGAGGCTGCCATTATGAAACAAGCTGAATTAAACATATGTCCTTACCTTAATATGAAAACTATAAATTAAACCTTTGGATCTCATGATAATTTGTGCTCTTTGTAACAAATTTTGACAAAATTAACTTCCTGTGACAAAAAACGCGTTGTTTGTAGACTTACCCTCGCATTTTGTTACAAATTTGCATGTCGCTTTCTTCTCAAAAGCTTGTGAAAAGCTCTCAAGTTGTCTTCTCGACCGAAAACCATCAATATTATTAAGCTATCTATACAAACATTTCTTCTTTAACAACTTACCAACCAATCATATCAACGCTGCTTACTTGTTTCGGTCAAATTGCAACAAGATGTTCCAAAATGGTGCACATCCTTCTTCTGCCTGCATCACATGTCTGTGTCTAAAACCAGTTTACGCTGCACGAATATATTAAAAAATATTTCTTTTTCTCTCCGGTCTCATACCCAGCAGCTAAATGCGAGATCATGCCATGGCGGCCGTGGGGCGATTTAGATGAAATTTTACTATTTATGGTTTCTGTTGCGGGAGACTGATGCAAAACGGAAGCAAGAATATTTTCTATAATAAGCGCAATTTTATAGAAAAACATATTATCTAAAACAGGGATCTCAAACACGCGATGACGTTTTGTGTGGCCCGCAATACTTTTCGGGAATTTCCACATATTTAACATTTCAGTTTCGTTTATTCGCCGGTATTTGAAAGTGCCCGGTTAGCGAGTGAACAAGTTTCTTTCAACCAAACCTAGAGACGGATAGAAATGATTTACCTTCTATAACTCATGATACCTTTCGCAGGAAATAAGATCCAAAAGTTGTTTCTAGCAAGGTTCAGGTACCGCCATTGTTTCGTCATCGTCAGAATGCGGCCCTCGAGTTATTTTATTAGTCCTCATTTGACCCTCGAAGAAATTTGAGTCTGAGATTACTGATCTAAAAGGTATATTAATTTGTATACGCAATGATACAAAGATAAAACAGTCTTCTCTCTGCGCTTCACTACCACCACCGGGGGCGCCAAACCTGAATGTAATTCTGTGACGTAACAAACAGAGCAAATTAACGTTTCATTTTGAAAATCCCACTTCCATCACAAACCGTCTCCCTAGTTGCCCTTCCCCAATAGTAAGAGTCCTTGCTTGTGGGCATGGCTTTCGGAAGACTTTTTTCCAGGGGGGAAATAGTGGATTTTATCAGAGGTGCCAGAAGGATTTTTTCCAGGGGGGAAAATAGTGGATTTTGAAGTGGTTGGCCAAAAGTTTTTTTCCAGAGGGCCAACAGTGAAATTTAATTTTACCAACACCGAAACTGAGAGAAAACTATTTTTCTACAAAAACGTTAATACGAAAATATCGAATTTTAAAAAACAGGTGGGCCTTGCCCCTCCTTCCGACGCCCATGCTTGTGGGTGGAAATACTTTCGTGGCGATCTACGCTGCAACATGGGTAGCCTTTTATGGTTAGGCTTATACTCTTTCAGGAAAAACAAGAACCTTGAACTTTTCAAAAGGAAACAGACGTGGGTTTCATTTACAACGAGCGACGTGTCGCATTGAACTTTGTGTTAGATTTATACGAGCTGCATATACACATGATGCCTCATGCCGGTGGCAGTTTTGCATTATTCAACTATTGCGTTCATGATACACAAGGCCTTTCTAAGTAAGTGTCATGAAGGAGACATGAGCGAGTCCTTACCTGCATCTTTTTGCAATCTTCCTACTAGGGTGTGAGTCGTAGTTTGCTTTATTGAATAAGTGTGGAGCTTGCGTGGGGAGCCTACTCCCAGATGTCATGCTTTTAATTGTTTTTAAACAATGAACCAGAGCGAAGTGACAAATGCTAGTCGTTGCGACAAACTAAGTCTGAAAATATCAACCTGCTCTACAATAATTTGGAAAATAAGTTTATGTGCATATGTTTGCATGCTACACTGCATAGCGATTTCTGTCCAAGCTTGCGAGTTGCGTGCATTTCAATAATTGACATTGTAAAGCACAAGACAAAGAAATTACAATAATGTCTTTGTTTACAAAATAACACCTGATTGTTTTAAACGGGAAGCAGGGTTAAACCTACTCAAATGTAACAAAGTAGTGACCGCAAGCTAATACTTTGCAGACGGTAAGATCTGTTTCCGAACAGCATATGGTGATTGGAGGGTAATATCTCCTTGTGTGACCAGCTTGATAACTTCATTGTATTTGCGTTACTTAGATTTGCTCATCATCTTACTTTTCCGATATAGCGTTGGCATTCTAGTAAAAGATTTGAAAACAAAATGCCTGCAGCGTGAATCGCATTTTCGAAACAAAATGTTTTTCTTTCACCATTTGCTCATTTTGACCTTTTCTTCCAGCTGTGTTCTTGCATAACCGTGCCGCAAATATTTTTGATACAAACCAGCACTTCGGTTAAAAAAATAAAAATTTCAGGTTCGATAACTAGTCTGTTATAAAATTAATAATGGCTGATGGCCGCTTCCGGCACAGTTTAACACCAAACGGTGGGTTTGGGGATGATGTTATGATATCGACGGATTCACTTCCAGCTGTACAATCGTAAGTTTTTATTGTATAGTAACTTCTTCAAGTCAAGAACTTTCGTCTTGACAACTTTGCTTTTTGGTCACAGAAAAATTCCTTATAATCTGCCCAAAGCTCTACGCGATCCTTCGAAGGTGAAAACTGACGAAACAAAAGATTTCGCTCGACCCAAGACCGGAAGGCGCCAGCGGTGTGAGATAGTCACGTTGATAAAATGGCACACTCGTTCCAATACGAACCTAATTAGCACTTTTTTGGCAGATTCGTGACCAAGAAAGGACAATGCAATGTTCGCCAAGGAAATTTCCAAGATCAACTGCATTACTTCACCGACCTTTTCACGTCTATAGTGGACTTGAAGTGGAGTTACAATGTCACAATATTTGTGGCTACGTACACTCTCACCTGGTTTGCGTTCGCATTCATGTGGTGGCTCATCACCATTGTGAGGTAACACTTTTCGCTTTTTCCAGCCTTTAGATGCAAACAAAGGCTTGGCGCTTGCGTCAAGGAACAACGATGGTTGAAAAGATTTGTTCTTTGCTCAACTCACGGTGATGGCGGGATTAACAGATAAGATAAAAAATTCTGGCGGTTTGTTCAAATGTTGAGCTGTGCAAATGGTCGTTACCTCGTTTATGTAGAACTTGAAGGGCCCGCGCAACTTGAAAAAATGTTCGTTATTTGCACCCGGTTCATCGTTGACTAAACATTTTTTCCTAAACTTATTTTATCCTTAACATTGGTAAAAACAGGAACTAAAATTTTCTGCCTCGCAACACAACACAAAGTACTTTGAATATGCTTAAAAAAACTTTTGCCTGTAACGCTATATGACGTACAACTCCAGCCCTGATGGGAGTTGGTCAAGTCGACGTAGAATTTTTTCAACAAACAGCAAAACCAAGCCGTCTTTATTTTTCTTGCACAGAGAGAGCCTTGGAAGCGATAGTGTATGCGTGACTGGGATAAATACTTTCACTTCAGCTTTCTTGTATTCGATAGAAACGCAGGTGAGTGGGAACGTAATCGCCGGGGAATGTCATAATAATGCCAGATTCATTAACGCAGACATTTTATCAGGTGACCATTGGCTATGGAACACGTGCTATAACAGATCAATGCCCTGAAGCAATCATCTTGATCCTCATTCAAAGTATTTTTGGATCTATTTTGGATGCATTTATGGTGGGAGCGCCTGTTGCATTCTTTGCATGATTTAGGGAAGCACAGGGCATGTTAAAGTCCACAGGCTGTGAGGGCCAGTCAAGCAGTTGCTCAAGAACAAGTTGCGCCAAACAATTATAGACATATTTTGATACTTTGCCCACACAAAGGCCATCGTAGTGTAACGTCTCGTCACATCAAGGAGCAAAGGCGCTGAAACATCTCTATTCCTGCGGAGCCGCCATCCTTTTGAAATCATAATCTTAAATCACTGCGTTTGCATGGCAGGAATAACTTCAGTTGCACTGAATATTTGTTCTCTATGTGTAGATGTATTGCAGCTGTCAAAAACGTTCTTTAAATTCAAGTTTATATGAGTTTGTCGATTTGTTCGAACCTCTGCACTGAGCAAAATAAGCTCATGTGCATTCAGCTGTAATGTGAATGGAACGCCCAAACCTAAGTACTGTGAGGCAGATGCTCATAGTGCTGAACCGGCTTGCTTCTAACAATGTTCTTTCACAACCTAGCGTCCTTTTTCAGTTGGGTTATTAAGAACCAAATTTCAAGTACCAAATTTTCCATTTTCAAGACTATGGCAACATGGTAGAAGAAAGTATAATGTTCCAACACCTACAGAAAATTTCTGGGGGAAAGTTTGTTGCATAAAATTTTTCAGGCAAATTTGGGGAAATGCGGGCAAAATATCCTTTGAACCCACAAAAAATTGCCTGCTCCTACACTTATGTGCGGCGTATTTTCCAAAATACGAATTCCAATTATAATGAAAATCACGGCCAACGAAAACGATATCAACAACATATTGCAAGCGTTTCGATAACTCCTGTTATCATCATCAGCGTATTGCAAATTGAACTGCAGTGATCATGCTGCAAGTTCTTATTGGTCACTGAGGAGAAAATCGCTGTGAAAACATGAGAAACGCGAAGGGCTGTTTCGGTAGTGACGTAGTGGCGCGAGGCATACGTGGTCACATGACTCAGCTGGATACGCGCCGATGGTGATGGCGCGTGACGTCATGAGTTAGGCATGAAGCTCTGTTACAAGTTAAAAATGCATAGAGGCATCGACGGGATGCTTGCATTCAGCTCTGGTTTGTGTTCTTGAATCAACAAAGATTCAAGAATCTGCAGCCACCGCCAATTGTTGTCACTGCCAATGACCTCAGGGTTGTGAAACTCAACCCGATGATCAGGGTTGGCTTGCAAGTGTCTGCATACTGAAGAGCTTAGTGACGTTCAATGCTCTTCTATACGATTTATTAAATTGCGTTGCGTTTGCCCGATGTAGGAGGCATCGCATGAGCAAGTAAGCTTGTACACAACGTTAAACCGGTTTAGTAAAGCTTGCCGGTCCTTAAAGCTGAATGCACACGTCACGCGTCCTGTGCGTCTTTTGAACGCATGCGTCTGATTTTGTAACGTCACGTCCTTTTCTGATGCGTCTGGTATGGTCTGAGTTCGCGTAGAACTTGTTTCTATGTTGACACATCAGGCTCACTGCTCTGACTCACTTCTACTCGAACGCAGACCATACCAGACGCATCAGAAAAAGACGCGACATCACGAAATGAGACAGCTGCGCCCAAAAGACGCACAGGACGCATGATGTGTGCATACAGCTTAACCGAGAACCAGCTTGAAGCTTTCGGGTATTTTGAAGACAGTGCAGCTTCACGTTCACTACAGCCTTGTGTCTTATAAATCTGCTGAGTTCCTGCCGTATGTTATTACGGTAGTTGTAATGAAATATATTTGGGTGAAGGAGAGGGTTCAGCCGGTGCATCACGTTGTTGCGTGACAACGTATTTCCTGTTTAAGAATTGCTGAATGCAACGGTCCAGAAATTTGTCGGGGTATCTGTTGCGAGAAAACATTCGCTTAATATTCATAAATTCCGTGTGCACCAGTTGGTAGGAACTGGCAATATCATAAGCGCGGCGGAATAGAGAGTTGACAAGGTTTCGTTTCCTGTGCAACGGAACAAAACTCGACCATTTCGAGTAGAGACCTGTATGGGTGGGTTTCCTGTAGGTAGAAGTAATAAAACCTGTTGATGTTTTCTCAATTAAAACATCACGTTTTTTTCTCATTTACTGTTTTTTTTCGCGATTAAATGTTTTCTCAATTAAAAACTACGTTAATTAAACATTGACATCGTTTTCATTGGCCGTGATTTTCATTATATGGCTATTTTGTACTTCCGCTTTTCGTGTACTGATTCCAATGGTTGCTTAAATTGTTTTTCGGTCATGCAGATTCGCAGTTACTAACTTGTTCGTTTCTACTTTAGCGATTTTGACTGGGGTCCGAATAGTTCCAGTGATAAGTCAACCTAGAAACTTTGAAACTCGTTGAAACTGCACAGAAATTATGACCTTTCGTTTCAGGTTGGCTGCATGTTCGTCAAGATATCTCAGCCTAATAAAAGAGCAGAAACGTTAATGTTCAGCAAGCAAGCAGTTATTTCGTTTCGCGACAACAAGCAATGTTTGATGTTCAGGTAGTGGGGTGGTGCTCAATACTTTCCTTGTTGCTTTTGTTTGAAATGACATGTCCACTGTTTTTCAGGCTACGTAAACTTAATGTGTTTGTTAACGTCACAAAAGTTTAATATTTTGTTTATGCAACACGATCAGGGTCGGGGATCTTCGAAGTTCCCACATCGTTGAAGCACAAATCCGGGCAAAGCTCATCAAGGCGAGGCTGACCCAGGAAGGGGAGTTCATGGCTTTGGACCAAACAGACCTTGATGTCGGCAACAGCACAGGGGCAGACCGGTTATTCTTGGTGAGACTGCTACAGCATTGAACCTGTTCTGGCGTTTCGTGACGCTCACTGGTTAATTAAGAAATATGCGCGTGAAACCCTTTAGGAACAGGGCAGGCCCGTAGCTACGAAGAGGAATTCGGGGGCACTGACCCCCAATTTTTTGTGCCCCCCAAATTTTGCTGTGCACAGAAAATTTTTTGTAAACTTTGTTTTAAACATAAAACAAAAATCTTGACTCCCTAAAAATATATTTCTCCCCCCCAAACCTTGAAACCTGGCTACGGGTCTGGAACAGGTACATGGAGTGCACATATTTCACGAGGCCGTTATTTATACATTCATATCGGCCGAAGATGCTGTTTTACAGTAAACGCCCAGGATAAGCCCATGTCTCTTTAAATACTGAAATCCAGATGGCCTTGAAGAATTGTGTAAATTCTTGCAAACCCATAGTTGTGTTCTATTTGGTATTCTAATGCGGGAGATACACGGCAGCTCCTGTGTTGTAAATGCCAAGAACATTAATGGAATGTCAGAAATGCCTTTTCCCCATACTTAAAATGTAGCTTACCCATGGTTTGAGCCACTCAGTATCTGCAAAGTAATAGTTCAATTGTGATGAACAAGCAAGGTAGGCGCGTCGTCAAGTTTTCGTTGCTGGGTTATTAAATCGAAGTCTAGGTGCTACGTTAATTAAACCATTGTAATGAAACAAAAGTTGTAGAAGAAAGGAGAGAAGCAAATTTTCCACAATGTTTGCCCAAATTCTGCTGAAAATTCCAGCGAATGATTAAGAAAATGTCATCAGTGGTTGCGGCTAACAAACTAATCTAAAATTTAAAAAGTTTATAAAAACTTGAAAACTTCACAGAACCTGTAGTTTAACAAAGAACTAAACACACCGGAACCTCCCTCAGAGGAGATGACCTACTTCAGGAACAACAATGTTCAAGGCTCCATGCAATATATCAATCGCGCCACCATGTTGACCACAGAAAAGCTTCCAGGGGCTGGTAATAATTTTCCATCCGGACAAAAGCACAATTTCAGTTGTTACGATGCAAAAACTGTCAGAAAGTAATTATTGGAATAGTGTACAGACACTGTCAATGACTCAATACAACATGGATGAGTTTTCTCAACCATTTTCTGAAACAATAGCAAAAATCGCAAAAAACAACTGTGCGTATTACGTGTTAGGTGATATTAACATAAATCTAGTAATGTATCATATGATAGCAGAACACAACAGTATGTATACAGTCTTGGGTGCTGCCCTGTTTTAAATAAACCAACCAGAGTGGTAAACGAAACAGAGTCATGTGTTGAACATATATATATATATATATATACAAATAATTTATCCACCGAAACAAAGCCATATGCTGCATGATATCAGCGATCACTACCCAATTTATTTGACAGTGATTAAAAGTTCGATTAAAAAGAGATATCAAACAAAGATTTTTTAGTGATGCTCGTAACGTTGACATCATTGCTTTTGACGGAGAATACACGAAACTTTAGCTTCGTTACCGATGCAATACTCAGAATGGAATGTTAATGAATAATTTTGATTTTATTGTAAGGTCCATGGAAAAGTCTTGCGGATAAACACACGCCTGTTAGGAAGTACACAGGAAGGGAATATAAACTTAAACTAAAGCCATGGATAACACAAGAGATCATTTCTTCTATCAAACATAGAGACTACTTATTTCGCATTCATAAAAGATCAAAACTACTAACTGATTTCGAAAGTTACAAAAAATTCCGAAACCACCTTACTCATGTCAAGGAATAGCTAAGCGCAAATACTACGAAGACCAATTTGCTCACAACAGCAGAAACTCAAAACGAACTTGGACGCTGATTTATGATATTTTTGGCAGAAACAAACTATCCAGCTTTCCCCAAAGGCTAAATGTCGATGGACGAGTTTACTCATCTACAAAATTAATCGCAGATGCATTAAATAATTTCACTCCTATTGGCCCATCTAAAACTACTGATGCAAATATAAAAAATATCTTTTTCCACGCCAAGTGAATTCTAAATTTTTATCACCAACCACTCCTGAAGAAATACTCACACTCATTAACGGATTAGACTCTATAAAAATCATGTGGGCACGATGATACTCCGTTGCGCGCTTTGAAATTGTCAAAATACATACTGGCAGCTCTTCTATCCAATGTTATAAACGAATGCATATGTGACGGCGTTTTACGGACAATCTAAAAATCGCTAAAGTAGTTCTAATTTTTAAGGCGGGAGATAGCAAAATTCTCACTAATTACAGACTGATATCACTGCTAACGTAACTGTTGAAAATATTTGAAGAAGTGCTGCACACAAGACTGATTGAATATTTCACCAAAAACAACTTGCTGAGTCGGCAACAATACGGTTTTCGCAACAACCATTCCACATCCCTGGCTATTACAGACTTGTACGAAAACCTTCTTCAGAACCTCGATAAAAAACTTATATCATGTGCGGTTTTCTTAGATCTAAGAAAATCATTTGACTCAGTGAATAACTCCATATTGCTGACAAATCTTGAACATTACGGTGTAAGAGGAAACGCGTTTAAACTAATACAGTTGTATTTTTTCAACAGAAAACAGTACGTTCAGAAGGGAAACACCAAATCATCTTCAAAGTCAATTATTTCTAGGGTCCCCCAAGGCTCGATTTTAGGCCTTTTGTTCGTTTTATTATTCATAAATGACTTACCAAATTCAAATTTTATGAAAGCTATGCTTTTCGCTAATGATACAGTTTTAGTTCAGAGCGACAATAATCTGGGAAAATTACAAAACTCGGTTAATCGCGAAATGACAAAGGTAGTGGATTGGCTAACTGCAAACAAACTCTCACTAAATCTTTCCAAAACAAAATATTTGTTAATCACAAATAAACATTTAAGCACAGAATCCTTTGCAATAAATGCAAATGTTAATCATATTGAAAGAACTTTGATTTAGAAGTACCTTGGTGTAATTGTAGATGAAAAACTGACTTGGAAAGAGTATTGAAAAGAGTTATGTTGTACTACAGTATATCCAAATATGTCGGTGTAATATCTAAAGTTAAAGATTACCGGTATGTTAATAACCAAGCATTACGTATGTTGTATCACAGGTTCACAGCTTAGCAAACTCACGAGCACAGTATGGGATTATTGCCTGGGGAAGAACAGCTTCATGTCATCTTCAACCAATCTTGGTTGTTATAAATCGCGCCATGAGATATTTAAACACAAATGAACTAGTGACTCGTAAAGTTTATAAAACGCAGAAAATTCTCCAACTAAAAGATACATACGATTTTGAAGTGAGCAAATTCATGTACAAATATACCAACTCTCAGTTACCTGTTACATTTAACAATTATTTTAAACTCATTACAGATGTTCATCCGTATAGTACAAGACAAATCAAAACTCGACAATTTGCTTTACAAAAAGCACATTCAAGCTCAGGCGTTAAAATGATAAAATATAGTGCAGTAGAAATCTTGTCAAAAATTCCTTTAGAAATAAAAAATAAACCGTGTTTGGCACTTCATTCAGCGGAATATAAAAATATGTATTACTCCGCTACTAGAAACATATTTTTGTGTTATTGTTACTGGTGTACATAAACCAGGTGCATTGGTTTAACTATTTAACGCTGCTACAATGGAAATCTTACTCAGTTTGGCTTCTGGTGCGTTCACTAAAGTTGGTCGCAACAAAACCGTGTATGAAGCAGTGGAATGCCTTAAGTCCACAAGCGCAAAGCGAATAATGTTCCTACTGAACTGCAAACGAATTTCCGTTGCCACGCACGACTCGTGACATAGAATGAGAATTTTTTCAGTAATACATGTTTGGACGCCTTGTTCTCAAACTGCTTAAATTCCGTGACACCACTGCAATGCTGTACAAATTTATAACTTTTGATGCATTTCCTCTCTAGCATTCACGAATATTTTTTAAATATGTGAAAACAGCAAATCTTCAATGTGACAATGTTAAACCATTTTCTTTTGGTGGCTTGACCTTGCGTACAACGCATCTTGTTTCAATAAAACATATAACCGCATATCGCATAGAATAAAACATACCACCGCATATCGCAAGAAACATACTTTTTGTTCTTATTTATTGGTATACATAAACCAAGTGGATTGATTTAATTACTTAACGCTGTTACAATGGATAATGTCAAATCATGAAGTAACTCCGTTATATAACACATCGTATGGTTTTTGTTGCGTTCACAAAAATTGGTTGCATCAAACCAGTGTATGAAGTAGCGTGATGCCTACAGTCTACAAATACAAAGCAAACTATGCACCTATTGAAATGCGAATTTCCGTTCTCATGCACGCATTAACAACAAATTCTTTTCCGCAAAACATGATTGTGCGACTGGTTCTCAACCTGCTTAAATCTCGTGACACCACTGCGGTGCTGCAGTGGTTTATAACTTTTGATGCATTTCTTCTCTAGCTTTAACGAATATTGTAAATACGAGAAAACAGAAAATGTTCAATGTGACAACGTTAAACCAGTTTCTTATGGTGGCTTGACCTTGCCTGAAACGCACTATACTTCAATAAACCATATAACCGCATTGCACATATTAGCCCTCTATTTTATACACAGAGCAAAAGACTTTTGCTTTCTGCTATAAACTGTTCCCTTTACACTGCAAGCAGCTTCGTCCTTGGGAGGTCTGTAACCTAAATGACCCCTGGTCTTGCGCAGACTCCCACTTCCCCTACGCATTTTACACCTCCCTGTACTTGGAAAGTCATCACAGCACTACATTACAATAATCGTGATGGCGTCTTTCAGTCTTATTCCCTTTATGTTTGCGTTTTATCAAAGTAAATGCATTAGCGCCATTAAGCGTAGGGGAAGGTGGGGTACAGTCGACACTCTTTTGCATTTTCAACCACTGCTACTTTATATCAAGTCCAAACAAGCTCAAAATTTCTCACACAATAAAGCAACTCCATATACACAATACCATGCCAAAACATGAAAACAACGCCCTTCAGAAAAAATTTTACAATCAATTTAAAAAGGGTACTTTTTCTGTCGAGTGTTCCCCATGCATGGGGCACACTCAACATGAGCATGGGGTACACCTGACCGGTCAAAAAAAGTTAGGTTGCATGCATTGCATAATGTTCATGTGATATCCCATGTAAAGTAGGAACTTGCTGACTGCCTCTCCACCTTTTTCACATTCTAATTACCCGCTATCACTGCATCGCAAAACAAATTTGATGATTGCCAAATATTCAATGAAACCAATGCAATATGCTGAAATTCATGCTTTACAATACAAATATAATGTGCTTCTAGGCACAAAACAAACCTAAAAATGCTCATAGATTAGAATTATTCTGTACTGCATTCCAATATAACCCCTCAAGATTTACCTGGTTTAGACTGACTTAGTGGCAATGTGTCGAGTGTGCCCCATTTTGTTTTGTCAGATGTGCCCCATGCATACCTAAAAATTAAATGAAGAAGTACCATCTCAACTTATCAAGAATTTAAAATCTGGCATTATCAAATAATGTTGCACTGTCCTGACTACAACGTCACAAAAACTCAAAACAGAAGATGTTGATTAACGTGGGCAAAACGCAAATCTAAATACGATTTTATAAATTGCTTTTGCGTAGCAAAAACACAACTTTCTCTGTAACTCGTAACAATGGATGCCTATCAACGAAAATTTCACTTTAGTACTACGACTGGTATGAGACTAAATCACCATTGAAATTTTAAAGTTCAACGTTTCAACTTTTTGAATAAATCAAAAAAGACGACTGTGCCCCTAGTCCTACTGTGCCCCACCTTCCCCTATATATACACTCTACTACCGCCATGTATATATCCCCGTCTTTTTTCATGTACTTGTGTGTTGCTTGTCATTGCGATGTATGCTTAAGCCTTGCGTTGCATGTGGGAGTGAAGACGTTACACAATATTATTCAAGTTTCGCAAAAATAGAAAAATTATAACTGATTTACACAAAGTTTGATAAGGTGATTTCTTAAAATCAAGAACAAGGTTGAAAATTATTTTCTTCTGAGGAGACTGCTGGACAAGCAATGTCGTGGCTCCACAACTGACGCTTTATCTCACAAGATCTAATACTTTACAAAAACTTTTTGGTTAAATTTAAATATACGAAATGTCACGTCACTGTTGCTTCCGTCACAGGTGACACCAGTCGTGATTTCTCACGTCATAGACGAACTTTCTCCTTTTTGGGACCTGTCAGCATCCGACATCGCTCAAGAACAGTTTGAAATTGTTGTTATTTTGGAAGGAATGGTTGAAGCCACAGGTAAAATCCACTGACTGAGTGTAAGAAATTATCTGGCAGCAATGACGCTTTCACTTGTTTATTATTGCAGAAGTGGCAGATAGGCACGAGTCTAGATGGCTACGCACCTAGTTTCAAGTCAGTGATATTTTCATTAAAAATTATCTGTGAAAACCTTCAGTACGATGAGAAAGAATTAATTCGTTGAGATTACAGCTCAGGTTCATAGACGTTTCATAAAAGAAGTATTTAGGTGTTTTAGTCATTACGAAATCGGCTAATTTTCAAGAAAATTTTCATCAAATACCGGGAAATTTTGAAATGCTTAACGGTTTTCCTCAACGAACTTCTCGGCCACTGACTTAATCCACTGATTGGGAAGTGTTGCACTGCAATTGGGGACTTATGATACTCAAATGCTTGTAACGGGCAAATCTGCAGGGTGTTAACGTAGTCAAAACACGCAGGAGCTCAACACCGTGCAGTACTGTCTTTGGGAAGTGTCAATCGGGTTTTTGTGTTAAAACTGCCCTTACCACTTACGGCAAATTGTTTTTTGTTGTCGCTATTTTATATATATACCACCGTAACTATTCTCGTGCATGTGGACCAACCGTTAGGCGGCCATCATAAAATCTTGCAAACTGTCTTGACTGGAGATATGATAAGATTATAATTGGGAGAAACCTTTCAGAAATATCATGCAGATGCAAATTCATCCTATTTCACTAAATCGCTTGCTAGTTACTGACAAGCAACGAATATTTCCTGCTAGTTGATCTTTTAGTATCAAGCAAAAGAGGGATAACCTTACCGACAACTTGTTACTTGGATCTGCACAGCGTAACGAGAGGGGGCAAGGGGGGCACATTGCCCGGGCGCCGAATCACTACGGGGACGCAGAATCACTGTGGATTTCGCCAAATGCTGGGGGGGGCGCCGAAAAGTCCCAACAAAGACACAAGCACTTTCTTCAATACAGTGAATTTGCTTCCGAAAGATATCAGGTTCGAACATGGGGCGCTAAACTTGCTTCTTGCCCTGGGCGCCATCTAGCCTCGTTACGACCCTGGATCTGCAAGTTATCTTTCCCAACGCCCCTCCTGCTACGCTCCGTTAACGACACAGCATGACCAAAATTTACATGCCCGCTTGGGTGCCGTCTGTGAATGGTATTTTGTTGTGGTGTGACAAGTTTACAGCAAATTAAGCGATTTCAATGAAAACTGATCAGCTTAGCTGTTGATCTAGAGCCGTTAGTTTTGTTTTTGTCTCGTCCCTTTGCTTAATTCAGAGATCCGACTCTCAGTTTTTGTACGTGAAAATAGTCATGTTTTTCCACATCAAATAGACCTGCAGTTTTGATTTGTCGTCAAATCCACACTTGCCGCTAATTGAGGTCACGCGTCAGAATAAATTAGAAACTAGTGCTCTGGCCAAGTCACCGATGGAATACGGAGCGGAGTGGTTGGACAGCACTGCGAGGCTCCGTACTTTCATTCCCGACAACGGCACCCACCATTCTGGAATCGCCCTTCCAAGACCAGCGTGGGTTCGGCTTAACCACCTCCACACCGGTGCCGGACGTTTCCACTCCTGCCTGTACAAATGGGGTATGGCCTCCTCTGCGGCTTGTGAGTGTGGCGCAGAAGAACAAACCGTCGACCATGTTGTCCTCCAATGTCCAACCCATCGACCTCCCCATGGACTGCACGGCCTGACGGTTCTGGACGATGAGACAATCGAATGGTTGCTCAACACCAGTCCCGAGATCTAGTGCGGCCAAGCAGTGGTTATGAAGAACTGGCTCAAACAACAAGGAGAAGAAACTAGTGACCGGCAAAGCTACAGACTAATACAAAAAGATTTTCTATCTCAGGATTTCTCAACAGGGGCCCTCGGCGCCCCTTGGGGCCACGGAGCGGTTCTCCACAAGCAGAGGCCTTTATTAAATAGCTCTGTCGTGATGTTGCAAAACCCAAAACAAAGATAGGTATTTTATTGATGAACAGGGGGCCACAAGTGTTGAGAGTCTTCGGAAGGCTGGGCACAAATCATGAAAGTTTTAGAACCACTGGATCTTATGTTTATTCATGAAAGATGTTTTTAAACCAAAATTCATTTTTCCTGTTTAGTTTCGGCCAGTGGTGTATTTGGGGAGGGGGCGCGAAGGGATATCACCACCCTACATTTTTCCAGGCCTGTCCACAGGAATGAGATTCCCATGACGCTACTAACGTTGCAGCCTACTTAGTAGGGAACTAGTCAATACGTTTGCAGGGCTTTAGGAGTTAAAAAGGTTGGCCGTTATTTCAGCTGTGCTCTGTATTACTTCAATGTTAATTTCTAATTAGAGGAACGCAACGCTCTTAATTGACAAAAACGAAGCTGTGTGGCGTAAATTTAAGGCTAAATTGTTAACGTGGCGTGTGGAAACACTGAGCCTCAGAATGGATAGTAAATAAGAGAGTAGCCTAAACTGCAGCTGTCGCCAGTTAGTCAATCCTGGGCATGACGCTAAACTGCAATCGGTAACGGGACTACAGTTCGGTAGTTTTGTAGCATTTGGAAAACTAGAATATGCCCGTGCTTATTTCCGTTGTGGTCCCGAGTGGTGAAATCTGACAATGGTCCAAGCGGGGATATGTTTCTCCGATCCTGCAGCTTCTGCAACTGAGTCTGGCCACAACGTATAGGCCATGTCTTTCATTGGTATCTTGTGGGGGGATGCAAAAGTACGTTTTGCTGATGACTGGGCAGCTCAGTGACCTTAACCTTTGTCCAGAGTTGCTTGGGAATTTTCTTAAAGCGATCATCCTCTCTCGTAGTTGTGCGACACGACTGCACACAACTTCAATAACTGCTTCTGACATCCGAAGGAAATTTAAATTGCGAGAGTTCAATAAACTCAGAGCACAAAGACTGGGCCACAAATGCTTTGTTTATAAAATTTGTAGACGACCATGGAAGCGTCTCAAGTTTCCAACATGCTATCACCCTGCTGTATATCGAAAAGAATCCTTTCCCAGCAAAGAATCAGACACTAAGATCTTACAGAGTATACATTTCGGCTACAAGGTAGGCATCACCAGCTCTGTGAAGTGCATGAAGTATAAAACAGAATTAAAAGAAGCACAAATAGTGAAGCGATCAGTTAAGAGAATCTAATTGAAAAATTGCAACCTCAGCTGCCCACTATGCATAGAAAAGGGCCACAGTAGGAACAAATAAATGCTATCACCCGCTCATCTTTGTTAACTTATTCACCCGCAATGGTGCTGCACATCTTGTTGCAATTTGTTTTAAAGGAATGACATGCCAAGCAAGAAGCTCTTACATCGAAGATGAAGTGGTTTGGGGCTCAAGATTCATGCCACTTCTCACTGAACGCAAGACTTTCTTTGAGGTGATGCTAGTATTGGTCTACTGTAGTTGCATGATGTCACTGCGCACATGTACTTGAAGCGTAGCAGTAATAAAAAGAATGTTTGAACGAATTGTTTCGCAGCCCAGAAGCATCAAGTGCGAGGTTGGTTTGTTACATGAGATTCTCTTATTCCAAACCACCTGTCAATACATTCAGCGCTAGGCTAGAGACGACATGAAAAGTATTGGTCTTCCATCACGTAAGGTTAACAGGGTTGCCCATGCGACACTTTTTTATGTCCCATTCCCAGGGCCGTCGCCAGCGGAGGGGCCAGTAGTGTCCGGCCCCCCATTTGAAATCGGTG
>Ga0210059_1000640_pt1 | contig 46581 bp, 18 predicted proteins | sample Ectturendosymbi2_FD_188042 | JGI IMG/M metagenome (GOLD analysis project Ga0210059, IMG submission 188042) | Ecteinascidia turbinata endosymbiont from Florida, USA - Sample 2 (SPAdes) (version 2) | ecosystem: Host-associated > Tunicates > Ascidians > Unclassified | place: Key West, Florida...
ATTCACAGCTGTAGTTTTTACTTGATAAATTCCTGAATTTTTTTGTTAATAAATTCCTGGTTCTGTTAACAAATTCCTGAATTTTTGTGTTGGCTACTTCCCTTGCTGTTTTCTAAAAATAGCAATTAAAATTTCTCACAGCCATTTTGTTCACGTTGCATTTGTGTCAATTCTGGTTTCCAGACTTTTGATCGAATTATATTTGGCACATTGACTTTTCCGGGAACAAGGTGGTACGTGATGACAGTGCGGGAGCCACAAATGGTACGCGATCAGAATAAGTTTGAGAACCACTGCTCTAGGAGCTGGTGCATTGGAACACGTCCACTGCTAAAGTCACGGCAGGTGCAAGGCACTCAATGATTTTATGGTTTTATATTTGTCGAAACCACATTTAGGCACATACCTTGCTTAGTTTCTACAGACAACGCAGGTTACAAAATTTCGGTGGAGCAAACTTTTGTCTTCATTTCTCTCATGAAAACGGCTGAAGATTAATTTGCTTTCATGCCAGGTTTAAAGCAGCATACGATGGGAAATTTATTAGTTAATAGTTATGGCGCATGTTTGGCTCGCAGAAAATTATTCCAATCCAAAGTGGTCAGCATACAAAATCTCTTTTATTACGCTGGGTTGAAATTGCCTTAGCTGTTGACACAACTAAAAGCTGTTGTTTCCAAAATCCAAATGATTTCTTCTATAGTCTGCGTGGATCTGACTGGAAAAGTGTTGGCTAGAAAAACTATGTACGGGTGTATCTGTAATACTGTAGACTCAGCTTAATAAATTCACGGATAATAAAACAGCGGCTTATTAAAATCCGAACCGAGCTGGGACGGAATTTTCGCATTGAAAAAAACGCCGGTTTGTAAATCTAAACGCCGCTTTATGAATCCAGTATTCTTCATATTTTTTTTCATTTTTGGTCGCCGAAGTGCAAGAACTGAGCACAGCACGTGTTTTCCAAAAGAATCGCCTATTGAGCATTATCTGAGAAGCGTAGCGTGCAGTGATTGAACAAAGTATTCTGCACATTGCTGTTCATTTAGCTCTAATTTTTGCGGCGCCGGTTATAAAATCCGCCGTTTATTAAATCCAAAATGCTTGGTGCGGAGGTGGATTTAGGTCCACTGTATACGAAAATTTTTGTGCCATCTCATATTTTAAACACCATGTTTAGACATTGTTTCTGCATTGCCTGCTACTCATTTTCTATAGACGAACTGTCAAACAGAAAGTGAAATTTCGGACAGGAAGGTGAAATGCCGGGCATCTGACAATCTTAAATTTTATTTAGAACCGTGTTTCTATTTCGAGCAATAAGTAGGAAATGGGGATCAGTCCGAGCTGAACGTTAATATGGCATCGGTTGGACGTCCAAGTTACTGTTAGTAATAGAACGAGGCCTACTGATCTCATTGCTGCAGCATGATGAGGAAAAGTGAACCACGGATTGCCTTATCTGCAGAGAGCGTTGATTAGTTAAATCGCAGTCACGTCGAAAAAAGAGGAAAGTTATCAACTGCGTATATTGTAATTTTGATAAATTATTTTGTCAGGTGCGCAGTTTCACAATTAAGCACTAAAATTGTCTCATCTCTGCCTCTCTTTCATGCCCAGTCAGCTTGTTTTCAGGATAGTATGAGTTGCACATGTAATTAATGGACTTTAGCGAAAATAAACGCGTGTAATTATTTTAAGAGGGAATATCTGCATCGCTTTTGTTTGCGAGACGAATGTGAAAATCGCCTAGCACAACAAAATGGCGAACTGACATGAAAGCTTCTTAGGCGCCGCAATTAACTGCATGGTCCAGACCAGAACAGACCTTTTGCATATGTAGTTGTGTATAAAATTCTTTTGACTTTTGTGATTTTATCACATTATTGAATCTTATAAAGCATTACAAAAACTGAAATAAATTTTGCAATAAACAAACTTTTCAGAGCATAGTTCTTTCACAAGAAATACTAGCATCAACCAATGGTCAGAGCGGTGCCTACGATTAAGTTATATTCTATCAAATCATCGTATCGACGTTAACTCCAGCAACGAACAAAGACATTTTTTCTTACTAAATATGCATAAAACTGTTTGAAACAGTTACCAAAAACCTTTATCTGAACTTTTATTGCAACACAGTCCTTTAACAAAAAGTAAGACTTTTAAACTGACTTGAGCTAACAGTAGCGAATCACAACCAACAATTTTGCCCTCTACCAGGGACGCCGAAACAGCGATAGTGCAGGGGTGCAGTAAAAGAGTTGAGGGCAATGAAAAATTTAAAAAACAAAAAAATTGTTACCAATGATGCTTGTTTCTGTTCAGCGACAATGTTCACCTCAAAAATAACAGCAAAAATTATAGAAAACTATGTTGAAGTTTCTTGGTGTGCGAGTAGCTGCATCAAATCTGTTTCAAGTCGATCTTGATAAACCATGGATTTACCTATGATACTTTTATAAAAAGCCACCTCCGTTCCCGATGCCCTTCTTGTGAAAGGGCAGGGGGGCAATGCTCCCGTCATGTCCCTGCTCTTTTCTGTTCGAAGCATCGATAGTATCGGAAACAAAATCCGCTTTATGTAATTCTTGGCGTAGTTCAGCAGCAATCATCGGGAAATGCAATTAACAATTGCTGATTCACATTTTGTTCTGGCAATGTCAAATTAAGGTTCAAAAATTGTGGAAACTAGCTTAGAGGTTGTAATCAGAACTTTTGAAAGACTGTCCGTAAATAGCAGCGTGATACGCAAAAGTAGTTTCTTTCGCTGTTGAGAGTAGAGACTCATCAGAATGAGCAGCTTTGAAGAAGTGTTTCACACGAGATGACGACATTGCTCACACGAGCGTCCGCCATGGCTAATTGAAAAAAACAGATAATTCTAATTCAGCACAGTAATTTTTAGACAAGGTCCAAATCGAAGCCTAAATAAGAAACTGTTAAACAAAGAAAAATTACATAGGCCTACCAGTACTTTCAGAGTGCTTCAATAAAATGAGAAAATGATAAATGGTTTTGCAGGAGGCAATGAGTTCCGGGCAAATCATTTCTAGCCTTTGTAGGTTTGTTAGGAACTTGTTCACTCAGTAGCCGAGCACTTTTAAACACAGGTGAATAAATTAAACAACGTAAATGTAAATTATTTGAAAATTTCCAAAAAGCATCCGCGGGCCACACAAAATGCCCTCGTATCGTGGGCTACATGCGGCCCGCGTGTTTGAGACCCCTGATCTAACACAACGAAACAAGAAAAAACAAGATCACACATCACTCTTCGGCAAGTTAGCTAAAAAGACCAATCACAGCTTGCTAATACTCGTGTAGGGATATGCTGGTTGACTGAATGCCTAACCGGGACTTTTTGGTTGACTGACCGGGACGCCGGGACAAAGCCTTTAAACCGGGACTGTCCCGGCTAAAACGGGACGTATGGTATGCCTAGTCCTAGCATGGATTGCCAAAAAAAGATTAGCTGTATTGTCATCACATCTCGGAGAAGGATATGAATGTCTGTCGCCATGACAACGCTACCTGCTTTCATATTGCTTGCACGGAACTCCTTGAAAATCCGAATTATTGTGTAGCGAGTTCGTTCGCTGTTATAAGCGGACCAGAATCTATTTTGACTAAAAGTGAACTGTTCAGTCTCTGAAACTATGCAGTTTCGTTTGATAAGCGTTAAATTTAATTTGAAATATTGATCGAACTATGGCAGCATCAACAGAAATACCCTACATTAATCTTTTTGGAATATGGCTTTAGCTCCTCTAAGTACTTATCTCCGCTGTTAGACTTCTTTTATGTACGCATTGGCTGGTGCCAAACTACTCGTATTTAAAAAACCCTTCAGTGAATGACGTCATGAAAACTATCCTGTTATGCGATTGCATTGTTATTAATAAGGTGGAAAAAAATGTTCAAGCAATCCAAACGTGTACATTGCCAATCGTGGTGTGCAGTTCCACACTTATCAACCTTATCAAGCAAGCTTACCCTGGCTTGTAACTTTCAGGGCAGTGGTTGCTCCTATCTTGTTGAAAACCAAAACTTTGGTCACCGAAACTATGTTTAGCACTTTAGGCGTCTGAATCGGTTTAGACCGTACATAGGGTTGGCATTAATGATCGCAGTCATTATATATCCGGATGTGCAGCGCAAAAGACATAAAATTATTGGATTCTATAACCCGTCTATGGACAGTTTCTGGGCTGTTCTAATCATGCGAATCAAACATTTTACTGGCTAAACTGTTGGTTGATAAAGATGTACCTTACAAGGTTCACATGTAAGGCACATGTTCATCAACGGTTCATTCATTATTTCTTTCAAAAATAAGGTTCATTCAAGCATCTTGTATAGAAACCTGAAATTTAAGTTCTTTCAAATCTGTAAGGTAACGGCTTCGTAGACAAGAAAAAAATAGTCTTCATTGCCTGTAGCTCAGTGACTCAGAGTTACACTTGCCTGAAGAAAAACAAAGCAATTTTCGTCGGTTTTTCTCCTAACCATCATTTCAGAATCGCTTACCATCTCGTTAAAAGTACATTTTTGAAAAACTGATCTTATAAATTTAAACTGAATCATTTGGTGCGAATAGCTGTCACCGATTTTGGTTCCTGATTTGTGATTTACTTTATTTAACCAACACGGTCTTAGGAATCCCAATTCCTTTCGCCGCAGTAAGAACAAATGTAGAAATGCCAGGACTCATGAAACAAAATTAGGCATACTACTCAGCAGCACTAAAGATGGCTGTAAACTTGAGTTCACATCATGCTGAGCAAAATATTACTTTGAACAGAACTTGTCAATAAATCTTTTCTCATCTTATGTAATACAAAATTGTGATGGAGTAGATGATCTTCAGATTAAAAGAAAATGTTCACAACAAAGCCAGTGTTACTCGACGAATTCGGAAATCGTGTGACATGCTTATTACTAGTGCAAACAATTTTTTGATCTAAAAACTTAAAATTTTATAATTTACAATTTTGACTTTACTTTGACCTATAAATTTTCTGCGTTTGCACCTGCAAAATAACTCAGCCATAGGTGTTGAGGTTAACCCAGAAGCATATTCATGCACTTCATGCTTCGAAATTTGAAAACATAGGTTGTTTAATTTTAGGGATGATATATTGATAAGTACATTAATAACTACAGTAGAGCCAAACCTGACAACATCATAAAGTTGAAACACTATATATGCATAATGGATTGAGCATTTACCAAACCAAGTACTGTAAGACCACGTTTCTTGCCTTACCACTCCTATCCTACATGATATGCAAGTGTCCAGTAGTGGGCAGAACAATATTATTACGACACAAATCGCAACAAGCTCATTATTTTTACAGAATCGCAACGAAACTTTCAAAAGCATATCAATATCAGTTGTAGTTTCAATAAAATATCGATGAAGATGAAAAAACTGTGCTATCGACCCAACGATAAATTTTTGACCTAATGAAAAATTTTGACTTTTTTTTGACATAATAACTTGGGATTCCCTCATGGTATAAGCGTGAAATTTGGTTTGTGGATGTTTTATAAACATTAAAAAAGGCAGAAAAATTCTGACTTTATTGACTTTTGGTTGCCCTACTCATTACTCTTTTGACCCATAAATATAGCAGAATGTCAAGACATTCGTCACACCATGCAGATTAAGTTTTCTTCTTGGGTGGGTGATTAACTATTTTGAAATATACGTCAAAAATACAACCGAATTGTGAGCGCGTGTCAACCAAGATCCAGTTACGGGCAGTGTCAAAGAATAAAGAATAACAACAAAATCAGTACGAGATGGTTTCATTTCATTGTTTCAGCCTGAAAGTATTTGTCCACTCCATTAAGGCACCATCCTACGGTCAGTTGCTTAACCAAATTCGAAGCATAATCCCAGTAGGTAGGTAATAACTGTTTAATGTCTCAAGGCCTGAAGTATTTGCTGCTTATCTTGAGTAATCTAACCCTGTCGACGCGACAAGATGCTCCATCGTCGGAGAACAAAATGACCGCTTCGCAGGAAAGCCACACCGTGGGAGGTCTCACACCCAGCTAGACAGGAGATACTACAAAGATATGCACTCACAAAAGTTTCTAATGCAAGGCGCTGTATAATAACTACTCTCTGAGCCAAGTGATTGCCAAGCAGTATTGTGTAAATTAAAAAAAACATTTTACAAAACCTGTGTCAACGACGAGCAAACTGTGCATTTTAAAACCAAACAAACTAGATTAATAATGCATGATAGCTAGCACATTAGGGCACACATTATCAAAACACTTGATTGTCGTTGAGCTGTGTAGCTTAAGATGAAAAGAACTTTACGCAGTAGATGCCGCACGCAGTAAGCCAGATGTACAGCGGTCTCGCTTTAGACCACTTAATATATTTTTCGGCAATGTAAGGTGTAAATATTTGCTCACCTGGTACGTAATGACCAGGAAGTGGTTAAACTTCTTCAGTTTTTAGAGCGCCGGACCGCATGAGTGATCAAAACTAACTATACTGGATTTTATTACGTGTAACACTTGTAATGAAAATCACGGCCAATGAAAACGATATCAACGACATATTGCAAACGTTTCGATAACTCCTGTTACCATCATCAGCGCATAGCAAATTGAACTGCAGTCATCATGCTGCAAGTTCTTATTGGTCACTCAGGAAAAAAGCGCTGTGAAAACAAGCGTATAACACATATTTGAGCTGCAGTAGCACAACGCAATCACTAAAAATCATAAAAGTTTAAACAAACGTAAAAATAATTTTCAAACATAATCCGAATATCTTTGGACCACTTTAAGTCACTTTGTGACAGAAGGTGTACATTTTATTCTTCTGCCGAACTCACAATTGACTGAAAAGTATTACAATATTAATCAGCTCTGGCCCCAGTCTGAAACTCAACACATTACAACGCAAAAGTAGCATCGAAATGATGTCAACGTGCATTTGCAGAGTGTCACAACACGTACTAATTCTATGAAAATATGACTCTTACTGTAGATGTACAAGCGTCACTTTTAACATAATTATCCCACTTGAATGGTTTATAACCGATGCTACACATTTTATGATAATTTGAAAGAAACTTCTTGCATATTCTAGTTCTACACCATTTTATAAATCTAATGATGCTTCAAAATTTAAAAATAGGTTCGCCGTGATTTTTCAGCAAGCAAAAAAACTCACGCATTTTGCACAAAATCATTTGCTTTGATTCAAACATTTGTCATCATTATTCGTCACAACGTACAATAGATGTTGTGTTTGGTTTTTTAAAGGTCCGTTAAGGATGTGCTTTATTTTAGTTCTGACATTGTTTTTGTATGTCACACCATCAAGTGGTGGTAAAACTCCTGTTAAAATTTTTGGAAGAAACCACTTTTGTGTGACAAAAATAGGATTTGAAGCAAAAAAGCTTACCGTCAGTGATCATCAACGAATTCAGAGTTCAGGCACATATAAAACACTATCAGCTTCCGAATTCAATGGTTAAACCACTTTTTGTTCCATGTGGGGATCACAGCAACACAGCAGAACAAAGCAAAACTGTTTTTTTAAAACGCCATAATTTTTAAGAAGTCAAGTTTACTTTAGGTTCAAAAGGCTGCAAAAGCTGCAGTACGAGTCGCTATTTGTCATTTCAGTACGAGTCGCCACTGTCATTTCACTTAGAAACTTATCGTCATAGTCTGATTAGCAATGCTGAAAGGCTTACTCTAAAGTTACCTCCCCATGATATTTTAAAATTTAAAATGTAGAATTCAATTGCTAATTTTGATTTTCTCATGCCGTTGTATGTGGTTGAATATGCCAACGTTTGTTCATTTACTGGAAAAGGTATCTATAGTTATCTGTGGCAGGTGATGATTCTTAGTTTCTTACAAATTTTGGGATTTAAAACTACTGAGCTTTGGTTGAAACCTAAAGTGCTCATGTAATACTGTAAGTACTGTATGTTTAAACTTGCAGACAGACCGAAGAAAACGGCTATACATTACAAAAGAAACAGCAAACAATTGCTATTGTCATATAAAGAACGTAACGTAAAATTGATGTTAACTTTGAACAGCGAAGCTGATAGTTTGTCACTATCCAGCGTTTAAAATCTATCTCATTTTATTTCAGGCTATTTCTTTCTTTTCACCACAAAAGCTTTATCCTGCATCAAATGACAGCCCATAATGGAGACCACTGCTAATCCCGTGGGTTGTGGATTCCTTAGAAGTTTAATACAGAATTAATGCTGGAATCTGTTGTCTTGCAGTGATATAAAATTTAAGTTAGTGACATAAGCGGCAATTAAGCTAATCGGCAACAAAATAAAAGCTTCTAAATTGTCTATTTCCAAAATTTAAGAAGCTAGCATGGAGCTGCATTCGAAGCTCAGGAGCTGCATCGGAAAGAGTAAGGAGTTTCATTGGAGGCTTCGTTACTTGTAGATGGGTGTAAACATAAGAGTTAATTGTGAGCAGCAGAATTCAGGAATCATTGGCTTTCTTTACTTTTGCCACATTGGTTTGCATATTATGGAAGCTGCATATTGTGCTGTAAGTTTTCGAAGCAAGGTACATATTTTCTTAAAATCACCACAACATTAGTTGAAAACGTACTGCGAATATTTTTGTTAGTCAAAAAATTAAGCACTCGAATTGCTCTTAAAATATCTATCTTTCTCGAAAATTCAAAATTTTTAAAATGCAATTTTCTTACTTGTGGATAAGCAACCAAATGAGTTGTTTGACGAATAACTTTCGGATAAAACCTTTAATTTTTAGGTGCGAAATGCATTGGTTTCTGTGCAGACTAAATATGGTTTTAACTTTGTCTTGATGACATAAAAATCATTCACGCCAGAATTACTTAAGATAAAGGCAGCACAAGCGAAATCTCTTTTATCCATAAAATTGTTCTACTTCAAAATATTCCAGCTTGGCGAAAGATTCTCTCGCGTTATCGTCGGTTTGGGATACAAAATAAAGCACAAAATACATAATTATTCTTTGAAACTGCAAGACGAATTGCCCTCTGTGTGGCTAAGTGGAAATTTAAATACATCATTTAAGAGTGAAGTGGATTTTTCGAATTGGCTATGCCCTGTGCTCTGATGATGGGACACCAAAGGTCGAAACGGTGGCAGTGTGGAGATTTATGTTCAACTGTTGAAGAATCAGTTAAAAGACGACCCGTCAAACAAATGTACTTTTTGAGCATGAGATGTCCATTTACCTGCAGTAGAACAATCGTGGGTGGTAGAAGTTAGGTTAGATGCAGTTTTTGGGAAGTTGGCGTTGCTTTTGCAAAGGAGCAAGAGCAAAGCTGTGGTAGTTTTTGTTTTCCACCAATTTCCGTATGACACGAAGGGTAAGAATAATAAGTTTTACTTTTAACTCTAGTCTTAAAAACACTTACTATGTAAAACAATCGAAAAATTGCAGTTCAATTTCACAATGCATCACAAGCGTTTCCTGAGTGCCTTCTTGTTCTTCCCAGGGTTAGTTAATGTTGTGTAAAAATCAGGGCCGTGGAGCCGAAGCACTTTTGGATGGTTGGTGCCGGAACAAAAGTTTTTTAGGTGGAGCTGCAGCCGGAGCCTAAAATTTGGGTTCCGGTTCCACATTACTTTCAAAAGTAATGAAAACTTGATTATTTTTACAAGTTTGTGGTGCAAGCGAGTCGGGGGCGGATCCAGCCAGTAAGTTTATGGGGGGCGATTTCAGTAATATTTGTTAGTCTAGTTTCAAAACAACTTCACTGCTGTAAGAGAAATACAGTATGTTTCACAACACTGCCGTGACAAAACAATCGAAAACAGTATTGCCTTATATCGTGAATGTTGTTTTCCGAATTGTACGAAATCTATGGTGAATAAAGTTACTTTCGTAGGTTTTAGGGGGGAGATCGCCCCCCTAAAACCTGGAACCGTCCCAATCGCCCCTGGATCCGAATCGCCCCAGTCACCCCTCTGGATCCCCCTCTGAAGCGAGTTGTACTAATGATACAATATTTTTCAGTTTTCAATGGACCAAATGACTTTGGAGACGAATTCAAATCTTCTAGATGTTGAGTCGAAGCCGAAGCTGGAGCCAAAAACATTAGATCAGTAGTTCTCAAAGTTTTTTCATATTCCCCCCTTACAAACCCTAATACTGTCAATTCTTCCCCAACAAAAATTACAAAAAAATTGCAAAAAATTCACGCAAGCATCTGTGAAGAAACGATAGAGTATAGTCGATTATGAACCAAACAGACTCTTTTATAACGTCAGTCACTGCAGTTAAAGCAGCTTGTCCTTGCGTGAAACATTCCTATCTAAACTTACTTCGTTGTGCAATTTTTATGTGTTGAATAAACAAATAGTAAAAACGTAAGGTTTTGTTCATCCACAGCTTTTACTCCCCAATTACTCCCTGGAACAAACTTCCTCCCTTGAATTAAAATTTCCTCCCTTAGTGAGCCAAATCAGTGGCACCCGTTTGACAACCGCTGCTTTAGATAATTCGAGCTGGAGCCAGAGTCGGAACCTGAAATTGGAGTTCCATTACCGCAGCCCTGGTCAAAATAGAAGTGAAGAGTAAACTTTATGCATGGTTTCGCCCAACTTTGGCGCAATGCATCTTTCTGGTTCTCAGCTTCAGCTTGTAATTTCAGCAACTCTAAATGTGCCGTGGTAATTCTGAAAAACGCACTGCGTGAGGAATCTTTTCGTTGGAGGACATTATGACATATTCAATGTCGTAAACAGCGGTAAGACCAACATTTTTCTGTCACGGACCTATTTTGCCAATGACTGGGCCGACCAACCGTTCATAGACAAAGAACAATTTCGACAAGTTTTCATACCATCGAACATGCTCTTACGTGATTTGTTCTGACATCTTGCTCGAAGCATTTATTTCGCAAAACGTTTGACTGTCATGCACGTTGTGCACAGTTACCAAAGTTATTATGGTTAGATCAGGGTTTTTTAAGGAAAATGTTAGGTACCCGGTATGGGCCTGCAGGGACCCGAACAATTTCCTACTATCCGTTCAGATATTTCCCTTGACAATTTTCTCTGATTCTAGGGACCCAATTTTCAAATCTAGGGACCCGAATCGGGTCACTAAAACACCTTAAAAAAACATGGTTAGATGCATGATCAATGTACTAGACATTACAATTTTTTGTAACAAAAATAATGATTATTCTTTCAAACGTTTTCTAGATATTGCTTCTGACTACATTCCTTCATACATCATTTTTGAGAACAGAAGTACTGTAAAACTGCAAAATGAGAGATCTTTTTCAGTAATCATTGCAAAGAAAGTTGATTGGTACCGAAGTGAATTACAATGCGTTATTGACAGGCATTCAGTAAATGGATGTCATGAAAAAAATCAACACAATGGTCAAACAAATTGTCTACACTTTTTGAAGATGCTCGATATGCTGTATAAAGAAAGTTTTCGGAAGTTTTGCCAAATTTTTGTTTTGTGGGTGCTTTTGCATTGGTATAAAATCAACGTGGAATGGCCGTGATTTTCATTATAAGGCTATTCAGCACTTCCGCTTTTCGTGTATCGACGTGGAATGATCTGGAAACTTTAATTTGAAGCTCGAATTGGCATCCCGATACCTGGTCCCGGTTCACTGATTAAATATTGTTGGAATCAAATTCAGTTTTGTTTAGTAAAAATTTGACATTTCTATGGAGCCATTTGCTGCGTTTTTCAGCCATTTTCTGCGCTAGTTTTGTGCAACAAACTATATCGATGCTTCAATATAAAATATGAAATAATTCAGAGCGTTGGCAGTAAATGAAACTACCCATTTAAAATCTTAAGGGCCACAACCATTCACTAATTCTCTATGCAAAGTGTTACAAGAGAGCAGGCACATAGCCAATGGGGAATTGCCCCTCCAAATACCAAAAATTGCAAAAACAATTTTCAGGTTAATGAAACCTTTGATGTTTAAGCCAAAGAAAGACTTCAGTGCAAATCAACGAAACTGTGTAATAAACCTGTCCTACATCAGTTTGTAGGTGAAGCTGATGGAAGCAGTGTGGTTTCGCAATTGTCCATGATCGTTCAAACATTGTGTATGTGTAAGTATGGGCGGCGGAACCTTTTTCAAAGTGGGGGAGCACAAGTGCACGTTGAAAAGAAATTATAGCAAATTTTGTGGTTTGAATTGGCAACTGTGACGTCACAAGCATTGAAATATGACGTCATTACATATACACCATATGAACGTATATATTGCGCTATTTTAGACAAAACTACACCACTACGAAAACGTATCGGTGAACCACCTGAAATTCAAATAGGCTGTTACAGGGGCGACCCAGGTCATCAGCGTCACTTGGGCTAATCATACGATTTATTCTGACTGACTGAATAAAACCATTCGACGCTTGAGTCACTGAAATTTTCATATTTTGCTTTCATTCTGGTTGGCATTATCGTTGCCCTGTGACGTTATGTTATGTAAAAATAAATGAAAAATTCTCATGATAACTTCGCCATTTTCGTGTAACGTACGTCACAGAGAAATGATAACTCCACAGTGGCGGTTCTAAGGGGGGCCTGGGTGGGCTTCCCCCCTACTTGGCCCCTTAGTTTTTTGCTTATATTCACGTTCAAGTTCGTTTGATTGACATATACAGCAGATAACTTTCAGCCAGCAACATTTTAAACGATTTAAAGACTTTCTGGCGACGTTTCTGACGATAATCACAAGACTAGATCACCTGCAACATGAACGCGAAAGGTCAGACATGGAACGAAAATATATCAACAGTGACAAGGCCCAAAGAAAAGAGCCCGAGTTGACAACTTAGTGAAGTGAGACCTTGGGTGGTGGAACAAACACGCAAAGCAAGCAAGCTTGCGTTCTCCGATATAAATCCTTATCGAAGACTCGGGCGCAGCCCGAGGAGCCCGTGTGCCGGAGTAGCCACTGGGCTGTTAAAAACACCATGAACACAGCTTAAAAAATAAGCAAAAATGACACAGCATCGATACCTGTCTTAAACACATTCAAAATCACAACTCTTCTTCATCTTGAACGCAAAAGCATCATGACTGAATACTTATTCTACAAATGCATTAGATACCGGAATGCAAGACAAGACAAAACATATGTAGCAACTAGCAAGTTGTCCGTAAGGATGCCAATTGTGTTGCCAATGCAGAAATAAAATATAGCTATTTAGCGTTGTCAACACACACTTGAAATTTATCTGTCAAATATTTCATTTTGCGTAAAAGATTCAGTAAAACTTCACTATTTGAATGGTATTAAAACCCTTGCAATTACCGAAATTTTTTAATGGTGTGGCACGAACTTGTTCCTACACACAAGTATATGGGTGTCGGAAGAGGAGCAGGAATTTGAAATTTTCAGCAAAAATGCTGTTTTCTATTTCGAGTGATAAAAAAAACAAATTTCACCACTTTTGGCCCCCCGTAGAAAAAATTTTGTAAAAATCCACTAGTGGCCCCCACGGAAAAATTCCTTCCCACGCCCATGCACACAAGCATGTAAAATGACACCACTTTTGTGAAAAATTGTATTGTATTACACCATCTGGCAGCACTGTTCAACAACACAAATGCGGTAAGCAATCCATAGCAGGGTGACAGACTGTGGACGATGTATTCTGCCAAACAATTACGAAATCCTGCCAAATTCACTGCCAAATTATAATATGTTAGAAATAATATCGACAATATGCTGCCAAAATTCTGCAGCATTTTTTTCATTAAACGATTTACTTTATCACTGGACCCAATACTAATTGTGTTACTTAAACTTAGGATATTTAGGCAAAAGAGTTGGGGGGCAGGTCCCCCCAGAAATAAAAGTGGGGGGCCTAGGCCCATGCGACCCCCGGTTTCGCCACCTATGTGTGTAAGTGTTAGGGAATTCATATCATAGATGATCTTTACCTTAGGATTAGGCTCCATGTGGAAGTTGGTCATTATGAAATACAAACATGTATCAAACCGTTTGTAGTCGCCAGCTGCAAGTGCAAACGTAAAAACAAGACGTAACGCTTTCCGCAGCTGCTGCACCTGCACCAGCTTGCTGCATCTCACCTAACGCTGATGTAAGCTTCATTTCATGACCATCGCAAAAATTCCTTTCTGGCAACTCTGGCATGCTACAAATAAAACTTAGCTACAGTGTCGGCCGTAGCCCGTAACCTAATATGAAATTCGTAGGTTTTGATTTTTTACAATTCCTAAACTCAATGTGTGAATATGGCGGTGACATATTGTAAGCCTTGAAGATCAAACGTTTGCTAGGAAGCAATTCAATTGAAACTCTTGTTTGTTCCAACATATACTCGTTGTTTAGCAACAATAACACACGTTCTGGATAAATTGGAATGATTAAACATGTATTGTGACAGTTCAATCACCAATTTGTCGAGCCTTAATATTTTCGACAATGATTCTTGCCAGCGAGTTAACAATCAGTCTAGTCAAGAATTCAGAGTCCGACCTGTGAATAACCTAAAGGTGTTCCAACTTTCATCCACTACGCTAAAATCAAATTTTAAAAACTGTGAAAAACTTGTCAATTCAATGGAAAACAGTCTTTTCATTTGCCGGCTTAAATCTGAATAAAATTGTTCAAGAAAGACGCCAGATAAATACATATTTAATGGATGATGCTTTAAAAACATGGGGCATTAAATGTTCAACTTTGAGAATCAATTGTTTTTACTTTGGTAAGCAATGCACGGAGTTGCTGTAGAGTCTTATTGCGAACAATATAGCCACAATGATCGAATACATTATTTTATTCAGCGTTTCAGCTTAGTCGTAAGCCATCATCAGAAATATAAATTAAATGCATCCGTTAGAAAGAAAGAAAGAAAGAAGTTGTTTTTCTTATCTTTAAAAAGGTTGCGGCCTACTTTGGCGCAACAAACCTGATATTGATAGGATGCGGCAGTATTCTGCTGCTTTACTGGAACGTGCTTTCTTGAGCGTACAGGGGCGCCGAACAAAATGGTGGAAAAAAGAAATTTTAGCGGTCCTTGCTAGAGAGCAGTAATTGGTTGACGGGCCAAGCAATTTTCGCAAAATTCGGGACTTGTCTTATGACAAAATGTTTTAGTTGTCAATGCATGATGTGTGAGAAGTTTAATCCCACACTAAAGAGAATTCACAAACTACAAAGGCTTCGGCCATTTTGTGAAATGCGTGTTTTTTGAAAATACGGCCATTTCTTCATATTAGCGAAACCCCAAAATCCCTTTAGGATTCCTATGTACACTGTTTCAACATACGGTAAATTTGTAATAAATACTAAAGTTTTAGACGCTAAGCGATGCAGTTACCACTATCCATTCCATGTAAGCAACTTCAAATCTCTTTCCAAAATATTCTAGTGATAAACATTTTCTCACCTCGTTGCCATTGTTCTTTCCATTCAAAATGGTGGGATTTAGTGTTTTTCATCCAAGGAAACTTTTTCTTGTGTTGTGAAACCTCGAACTGGTTTGTGGCCGTACTTTTCCTGAACGCTTTGCTTGTTGCATCTGAAGAATAGGACTGTTCTTGAGGTCCTGACTTGGAGCACAAGGAAAGTAAGCTGACGCCAGGTTGCAAATCCGAGTATGGACCATGTATAAAGTCTGTCGGTGGCAAAGAACCAGAGTTAAAAGTGTCGCTTACATCACCAGGGTTTTCCTCATCAAGGTTCAGGGTTTGTTTCTGCCATTGCGACAAGCAGTCGTGGTCTGCGCATCTTTCCTGGTGAAGCGCACAAAAACGGTGTCTGCTGTTTTCTTCTATATTTCCTGTGTGGCACAAACTACCTTGATTCATCGGTGCTCCGTTCAAGTTCGAAGGAACACCTTCTCCTTGGTTAAAGCGTTGAAAAGTTTTATTATCATTTGGGTAGTCAACCCACGACCCACTATTTTGAAATTCACAACTCCTGCTTTGCGTTGCGCGCAAAAAACTTGGGTCGATTTTTGACTCTGAATCTAATTCCCACGAAGAAAGTTTCTTTGCTTCCCACTGTTTCGTTTCTACCTGGCTGTGCTGGCAATTCGAAAATTGGACAGCTGCATGACGTAGGTCATTTCCAACCGTTGATCGAGCGATCCGTTGATTGATCGGAAATCTCGGGTGGTACATTCCGCTAGAAACGATGCACAGATCCGATGCTTTTCCATCGCAGGCTGAATCTCCGAACATGTTGTCCTATGCTTGCTTAGGTGACGGACATCACTCAAAAGATTGCTTCAACACACCTGAACAACAAAAGAAAGGTTTACCTTTCGACCACAAGACCCGCGTAGTCTTTCTTTCGTGTCGGGATAAACCGAGCTAATAGATCAATTAGAACAATGCCTCAATTATCGGTAATGCACAGGTACCTTTCAACGCTTGAACTATAGTCATTTTCAAGTAGGCAAATGCACCTTTTCAACTGCTAAGGTCATGGCCTATTTTTCAAATATTCTAAGGAGCTGATTTAATGATGTTCAGCTTAACCACACTTAAATCGGACTCCAAATTAAACCAAAGAATCATAAATAGTGATAATTGTGCTAGGTTTGGTCTCATTTGCTTGTTTTCTCCAAGCCATTTTCTGTCTCTACATGAAGTAAGAAAGCAACAGAGCTGTTTGCAAATAGGAAGGTTATTTGGGACAATTCCTTTTGACAGAAATTATCCTGACAAACCTGAGCATGGTCCTGACAAACTAAACCTATAAAATAGTAAAAAAATATCTCTTCTCTTTTCCCACAAGACACGTTTGGGCTGCTATTGAATTAACCCGACATTCATGTGAAAAACGAGTTAGTTTTTGCCCTGTTTGTTGACAATTCTAGCTTTTAAGCGCTCTGTTTTCGGCTGAGCTTTTCAGGCTTTTGTTACTAACTTACGTTTCACCTGTTACCACTTTCTACTGTCTTGAGCAGAACTCAATCATAGCAAAAGAACGTCTGTTGTGAGAACCGCTATGCGCCGACGTGTCTAGCTCATTACAGACGCTGTGCGGCGCTGGCAGCCAGGTTTTTATGCAGAATGCCAAATCAGTGGTTGCGAATCCGAGTTTGCAACAGCCCTTACAAGTCTCGCTTTTACAAGCGTCAGTGTGACCTTGGGATATTCAATTCTAAGGCACTTTCCTTAATTTTACATCATTGAGGTCCCAGTCAAGGGCATTAGTTGAAAAAAACGAGTAACACTGATTCGACTGCCATGCTTAAAGACTGTGAAGCTAATATTTTATTACCACAAGTCCCTATTAGTCCTTACAACGCATTTTCTAGCATGATTTAAGTTTTGTTGACGGAATTAGAAACAAATATGGTGCATTTATAAATATGCCAGCAACGTCTAGCTGCTTCTGAAGTGGAACAGCCCTTATGAAAAGGGTGACTCAAAGACTTTGACTTTATTTTTTCTTTGCTGAATAGCGTACACGTGCTGTAACAAGAGCGCGAATTTCTTTGCATGACTGTGGGTTATGAGCCCAAGCGTGGAAACAGTCAAAAACAAGCAATTGTAAATAATATGGATTTTTAAGCTTTGTTATCATGACACACTAACCAGTTTTTATTTTGGAAAAGTTATGAATGCATACAACATACGCCCTTTAAAGTAGTGGTCTGAGAATTCCTCATTTTTTCGGGCTTTTGTACGTCTAACCATGGACAGAAGACCTCGTGTTATACGTTTTAGTAGGTATCGCCTGACAACTTTAATCTTCTTAGGTCAAAAAGCAGGTTGAACATAGACAAACTTGAGAGATATAAGCAATATCAGATTAATATTGCGTGAAAAATCTGAGTTGTTAATGTGACGTATTGAAACAGACTATATCAATTTCCACGATAGACATAAATTAAAAACCTGCTGAAACTGACACATTTAGTGTAATAGCACTGGCCAATAGCGCTGACAGCGGTTGGGACTATTGTGCATCTTTCTTATAAATCAGGGGTCTCCAAACTTTTTTGTCCGAGGGCCACATAAGCTGTTACACAACAGTTCGAGGGCCGGACATTTTACATGATGTGGTTGTTTCGGGATGTTACATTGTACCAATCAACAAGCTTTTATTTATATGTTATTTTTCGTTTCTGAGAAAATGTCTTTGTGGCTGGATGAAATAGCTTCTCGGGCCGGATGAAATAGCTTCGTGGACCGGATTTGGCCCGCGGGCCGTAGATTGGAGACCCTGCTGTAGATTCTAGAAAGTTCTATAAATATTACAGTTGAAAACGTTTGGGAGCATCTTACTGAAATGTTTGATTGGGAAGTCTGACACAACAGTAGGACTAAACAGTAACTGTACTGGTAAAAGCGGTTGTCGATTGGTTCGGGCCCTACTACTCAGTGGAACAGTTAACTACTTGCACAAAAACATCACCCTAAGAGCGAAAGCTCAAAACCACACAAAAGCTGCGTTTAGTGCTTCCAGGCCCGCACCAACCAACCCCTAAGAAACCCCAAACCAAGGGCACTGCATCCCACAAAGGTATAACATAAGAAAAAACTTGGTAAAAATTTAAAAAAGTTGATTGCGTTTTGTTTCTGGAGGAATTCTGCGAACTTTTATTACTTTGCTGCATTTTTAGAAAAACGGGTTCTCGCTGTAATTTTCGTAGAGATCATGATGTCGGAGCGGCCCTAAACGTTACGATGCTACGTTTAACACAAGGAACATTGTGACTTGTAGGATGGTAAAAGAAAATTTCTGTTATTCGGAAAAACATGCACTTTAGCAGCATTTTAGTTATTTAATGCAATTTGCCTCTGCACGGAATGCAATACAGTTTTCAGCATTTCAAGTAATAGGGCTTGGCAAGAGTCGAATACCGTATTTTAAAAGAATAAAACGGCGTTCCACTGAACCAGATGAGGAAGCAAAAAATGTCGGAAAATGGCAATCAGAGCAGAGGTGATCTGTATTCGAAGTTTTGGAAGCTTGTTTGAAACTACAAAAAGGCAGTTGGGCTAAAAGCTGTAACGACAACTTTTTCACTTCTTTCTTTTGAATGTTGTGTTGAAAACGAACAAGATATGCAGCCAGGACATCAGAGAAAAAAATTTCGGCTTTTTCATTCCGCTCAAAAGTGATATGTGTAGTTTAAAATAAAAAACAACCAGGCCAGTCTGCGACTGTTTAATGAATGTTCCAGCCAATATAAAATTATTGAACTTCCGGACTTAATCACTAGTCCTTTAAGCCTCAATAATCCAGAACCAATGTCCCGGGCTGGACCTCCTGTTCATACGAACAGCAGACGCCAACAGATCGTGAGGATATAATTTCAGAAGATCGTTTAACGGCAAAGTAAGCAATAGAACTATACGCCGCGTTTCAAAAAATGTAATCTATTCTAGCGGGAGATAAAACTACAGTGGTGAAGTTGATGTTGTTGTTGCACCGCCGGCGAGTGCGTCGCGAGATATATGCTTGTATAAGTCTTTGCATTTGGCAGAAAAGATGCAAGTTTTATATTATGTGGCAATGCATCCAAAAATTAAACAAACTTCTTGAAATCGAACGCCTCCGCTTCAGCTATTCAGGCCATTTCATTGATGTTTCTTCCGCTCCGTCAGATTCAGTGCAACACACAAAAAGAACCCCGTGGAAGAATCTAGCGTTAGGTCACTTGCACATGCTTCACTTTACAGCAGCTAAAGCAGGCTGAACTTAGTTCTTAAGTATATGAGTACAGCAAACCCATACATTGATCTCATGCTAATTACTAGCAGGGATGTAGTGCTAACAAAAAAGGTGTGGGAACGCTCCCAAAAAACTAGCCATTTCCAAGCAGCTTCAAACTCATTTTAAAGCAAAACATGAAAAAGGTGTGGGGATCAGGGGGTAGTGGGGCGGGAATGCGTGAGAACGGCGTTCCCACACCTTTTTCACGTTTTGCTTTAAAATGAGTTGGAAGCTGTTTTAAAAGGGATATTTTTTGGATGCGTTGCCACACCTTTTTTGTTAGCACTACATCGCTGGTGGGAACGCCGTTCCCGCCCCACCACATCCCTGATTACTAGTACACTTCGAGATCACCGGCCGCCCGCCTAAAAGCTTTTGCTCCTCGACATGTGCCCCAGCTATAGGCGTTACTTCTGAAACAGTGGACTTGTAATCATAAAGCGGCAATTTATAAATTACCTCCTATCTTTCCCGTATGTACCACGTTATGTCATTGCCGTAAAGAGCACAATGTGCTTGGATATGGGTTCCAGTGCTTAGCAGTGCATGCAATGTAATAAAGCCGATGAAAGCAAAGGCTTGATCATTTATTCCGAACATTTGTTTTCGACGTCTCATTGTCGATTTTGTAATATATTCTCTGAGCACGGCTGATAAACAGCAGCATTATTTTGCACAACCGTGGTTCACAAAACGAAATCTGCTCATTTGAACTAGCATAATTACCACAGTTCTGAGCTTGCTTGAAAAGAAAAAAATAATATTTCGAAGTACTAACTTTGAAAAGTAATAAGTGCTCAGAAAAATAATAAGCAAATGCCATCACGTTTATACACCATCAAGATGGTCTTCTGTTCGCTTTTTCAGGCATGGCAATTTTATTTTGCTAAAAAAGCTCCAGAATGATTTGCTGGTTGTTTTTAGCAGAAACACAAACTGATGGCAGCAATTTTGTCAACAGAAAACTCTTACAGTCAGAGTAATATTTGTGCAAAAATGCTTGTATCAAGAACTGGTATGTAAATCACGTGCTCTGTGATTGGAGCTTTCCTTAATAAACCAGAAACTGGTTTATAAATCACAAATCACACCAAACCCTTTTGACGTTAACGTTCCATATTGTAGATAATATAATTTGTATGAGAAGGCTTCTCAGCAAAATGGCAATATTTCTGACTTCACGCCATGTGCGCATGCACAGAGTAATATTATACATATCAAATACGCTGAGAAAACTGATGATTAGGACTTAGGGCAGGGGTCAGCAACCTTTCCCGAGTCGCGGGTAAAAAACAAACTCTGCAAGGTATGACGGGCTGTACTAATTTTCCACCAACAATTCCGTTCCCTTTGCTGTTGTAAAATCTTGGGGATTTATGGAATTTCAGTCAGATTAAATCCTCATTTTCATTTTTTACAGCGAAAGCCCAAAATGCAACATACAGTACATTTATAGCCAGGGCTACCATCGATCTGGACTCAAAAATAAGGACAACCGGAAAAGAAAATAAGATAAAAAGGAACAGAAATTGCTGAACGAAATGTATTTAATCATCAATCGTATGTTGTACTGGGAACGGTCTGCTTTGGCAATGCTTTTTCCTTAGAGACTACTTGGTGCATCTCACTTCAGCTCTTGTCTAACTTTACTTTCACTTGTAGGATGGACTTGAGTGTCCTTTCGCTAAGGCTGTTTCACACTTTGGGCCACTGTGTCGAAACAACGGGAACACCCCCTACACAAACGCATTGCTGACTAGAAAATAAGACAAAAATAAGGATGCACGTCGAAATAAGGACATTTATTAGAAACAAGGACAGCAAAATTTTATAAGACGCAAACCTTCAAAACAAGGACAAATCTTAGAAATAAGGACGGTATGGCAGCCCTGTTTATAGCACAGTGCGGTTTCTCATAAGTACCGGTAGTTCGTCATAAGTATGCAAAACAAGATGTTGCAAGGAGCGCAGATTCATAAAATACAATACCACTAGGCGGGACATACAGTTAATACAATTTGCTAAAGGGGACTGCGGCCCGGATAATTGTGCTTGGCGGACCGCATCCGGCCCGCGAGCCGTAGGTTGCGTCCCTGGCTTAGGGTTTGGTGTTTAGGTAAGTGTGTCGGGTTAGAGTTTGGGTTAGAAAAAGAAAAATAATTGAGGTCTAATCCAATATTTTTCACTGGTTGTAATAGTTATTCCCGTACTGTAGTTTGTTGTGGGTATCTGATATCTAACCAAAAAGTTTTAATTTACATAACACACATCAAAAAGTAATCGCCGAATTTACTCTGAGAAGCAAAATAACTGACAAAAAATAATAGGTCAGAAATTTCGCTTGACTCCGGAAACTGATATTGGCTGCGAATCGGTTGAATGCTTTTTATTTATTTTTCCTTTTTTCTTTGGTTTTTCATTGACAAATCGACCGCGACTTTGATCCATTTCATTCAACGTTTCAAAAGCTACAAATCATGCGGGCATATTACCAGTTACTTTTAAACCTGTTTATCAACGGTTTGTTTCAAACTGGCGTATCGCACTGACGGCATGCATTTGCACACAAAAAGTTCAAAAGAACAGCTTACAAACAGTATAAGGTTATTTAAAAGTCTTCGACAAGTGCGGCTTGTTTATAAACATTGGTTTATCCCAATGCAGTCGGATTTGAAATTAAATCACTTATAATTTTATTGCGACTTTATCACACAGATCTGGTTCGCTGCTTGGTTCCGGCTTGAGGTAAATACCTTGATTGCGTTGGCTCATTTGGGTGTTCAACGCGTGAAGCGCTATCGTGACAAGGAGTTGCTTACACATCGAACGCTGTTATGTGCTCGACGCGAACATGGAGTGCATGTGCTGCTGCGACGTTTCCTAGTCATGGTTTATGGCATGCACACATCTTGCAACAGAGCAGCAATTGTTAACACAGCGGTCCAAAGTCTACTGTGAAGCACACATTCGTTGTGACGAGACGATGACGGACCTCGCAACGTTATGAAGCGAATAGGCGAAGCTGCTTCAGGTGCGATAAGTATTCTTGTTATTCTTTACAGGTAATCTTTAGAATAGTAGGATCAGCCTTGTTTGCCTTTCCTAGGCTTGTTTCTAGTTTAACAGAGATCAGTGATGTAATTCAGAACAACGTCATACTTGATAAGGTTCTAGTTTTACTGAGTACAGGCGAGTTTTTTTTCTTGTTTTAACATGCGTTGGGCGCAGAAGTTGTTCGTCTTGTAGTAGTTTTTCTGAAGAATTTATGATTTTTGTCCTGGTCTGTGAATACATTTTTTTGCCTGGCTTATCTGACAGCTGATCCGTTGCTGAATCCGAAACGTTTGGCGGCATAATGCGCATTTAATAAAACAAAAGTATAAACCCATCTTTCCGAACTTTTTACTTTACCAGTTGTAAATATGCATTGTAATTTAATAGCCCTTTTCTCTTGGGTAGTGTTATCAACCTGGGGTCGCGACGCTCAGGGGTCGTGAACCATTTTCGGAGGGGTCGTGAGTAAATAATTTCATTCTATGTGCACAACTGTATTACATTTGCTTTATTCGAGTTTTAGTTGGGGGTCGTTGGTTATAGTGGGTTGCTATAGGGGGTAGCGGTACAAAAAAGGTAAAAAACCACTGCTCTTGGGGATCGTATGATGAAGAATACGTACCGCATAACTTACACAAAATTAGCACCTGCTCGCAGTAGATGCGCAAGTGTCTATTTACAGCTTCACGTCACATTAGCAGTGGAGTGAAACTTTTATTACTTGTATGTAACCGTTTTCAAAGTATTTTTTGAGTCTCATGCTTTTTTGAGCATGCAGGCCTTTCACAAAGAAGAGCTGGTCGAATGTCTTTCTGCAAAAATTACATGCAGTGTAATGACACCGTTTTCATAAAGGCCTTGCTTTTGCATAGGTTCATGTCCTTGCTTATTAACAGCGACTCCCACAAACGTTTCCTCAAACTGGAATCGCAACTCATGCACATACAGCATCGCCGAGGTCACACAGTGGTAGCAAGATTAGCCGTATTGCACAGATGATAAAAAATACGCAGCTTGAGGTTTACCAGTTTGTGAAGTAAGCTTCAGCAGAAAACAATTTTCGTTCGTGGTTTTGCAATAAACTTCCTTTTATGATGAAAGGAAAGCAGAAGCGTTTTGTGGTCATAAGATTTTACCAGATATTTTATTATGTTTTTCCGGAAATGAACTTTTCAGCGAACATATCTTCTCATTTTTATCAAATTTAGCAAGCCTCATGAGTAAAATATGTGTGAATGCAAGAAAGATGAAATTCCTGCAATTTCAGTATGTTTTGCCGGCATTCAAAAATTTTGAAAAAGCTTTTCTCTGTTTGTCTACACTCTACAACGTTTGCTGAATTTCCCTAAAATCTTTGTAGTTCGAGGGATGAATAGATTCCTAACCCACGATTCCTATTTTGGCAGTCTTTGCCTTAAAAAATAAGTATATATGACATGCTGAACCGTCATTTCAATTCTGCTTATTGCCAGGGGTGTAGTGGGAACGCGTGGGAACGGCGTTTCCACACCTTTTTGCACTAGTGATGTTACTTGAAGATTATTCGTTTCAATTTCTACGTGTAGCGCCTGGAGCAACATAAATGAATAAATGACAAGTTATCTCGTGTATAGCACCGTAGCTTGGTTGTGCAATTACTGTTTGTAACATCAACAATGGTATTTGTGTACTCCACGCTTCGTCTGGTTGTTCGAATTTATCGTAACTCTGCTATCTTCGTCTCAGAGGAGTAATTAGTCCAAGTTTTCAGGCCGCTGCGGTGTAGGTTACAGCTTGCCTTAGTGGATTGCGAGAACTGAAGGAGCTTTTTGCGTGTAAGGGCTTCTGAGCGATATTTTGTGTGTTAGAGTTCGGCTTTTTCATAAATCAGGGTTTAGTGTGGGAACCGCGTTCCCACACCTCTTTTTATAGCGCTACACACTGCTTATTGGTCTTTCTCTTGTGTGACGCCCGTAGCATTAAGCGTTTATCGCATGAAGTTAGTGGTGCAACGCTTTCATTTGATTTTCAGATAAAAAGTATTTACAAGTACCAATAGGTGTCAGCAACCAAAGTGTTTGTCGTCCGAAAGTTACCCAAAGAAATAACTATGCAATCGCAAGTTCTGCTCAGTGCAGCAAGCTGAATTGGCCAAAGGTTAAACAGAAAGAGTTGCTTTCTTTAAGTCAATTATTGTGCTTTGACTTTGTCTTGCATTCTTCATTTGTTTGCATGTTTGTGCCGCTCGTAATATGAAGCACCGTATAACAGTTGCTTTCATTCGCACTGCTATCTTTATCTTTTACTTCTGAGGATTCATGCAAAATCACTGGTCATTGCAGGATAACAAAAATTACTTTTTTAAAATGCTAATTGAATTTATTCGACTGAAAAGTAACTCGGCTTTTTGTCTGCCTTGCAGATAAAGCATGTAAATTTCAAAGTAATTTCAAAAGAACCCCAATTAAATTCTGAAGCTGTTACTTTAAAATATTGATAAGAAAAGTTTAGTGACGACAAGCAGGAAATTTTGGAGTAAACATTACTGGTCAAACAGAATTTTGAAGGACATGTTCTATCCTGAGCATTATCTAAGCCCCATGAAAGATGTAGTTAGAAGTTTTCTGTTTTGTTATCTTGTTGAAATACATCAGCTTTTGTTTTTAACGTAAAAACTTTTACGGTTGTTTCTTATAAAGACTTTCCAATTAGATCTTTGTGAGTACTTTTCTGGGGTTCGTAATATGCTTGGAGATCGAGAGGACGTCAATGTTGAGGATAATGATGATGAAAAAAACAAGAAATTGGAAAGTAATCACAAAACATTCACTAAGCAAGGCGTTATTCAGAAATGGACAAATTACCTTCAGGGTTGGCAGAATCGATTTGTTTCTTGCGCAGATGCAACACTGTGTTATTGCAAAACACAAGAAGAAGGCGAGCATGGTTATAAGGTGACCACCAGGCTTTCTGGAGCCACGGTGAAAACCATACCCTTTGACCCTTATCGATTTGACGTCATAATCGACGATAACTCTTGGTATTTTATGGCATCATCTGAAACAGAAAGAGATGAGTGGGTTGCTGTTATAGAAGCGAACAAGTATGAAAGAGTTGCTGGAGATGTTTCTATGTCTACTGCATCGTCAGCTGGCGCAGATGCACTCAGCGAAAAGGTTTTAGAGTTAAAAACTTACTGCAGCATTCTTGACAGACAAATTTCTGCTTTGCGTCAATGTTTTGAGATTTGTGAAAAACAACACGGTTGTTCGGTGCGTACGACCTCAGCGTCAGGAAAGGACAATGCAAGTGTAACTGAAAATGTAGAAACAACGGTCTCTCATTTGGACATTGATCAAAATAGAACTGCTGTCCCGCACCTTCCCGACGTTAATGGAGAGGTCATCACATTTAGGGCAACAGCTGTCGGCGTACTAGAATCACTTAACCAATGCATAGCCATAGTGGGCGAAAGAGAAATGATGTGGAAAGACAAGTTTGCCAAAGCGCAAGAAGAAAAAGAACAGATGTCCCGCAATTACGCTAAACTGGTTAAAGAAATGCAAAAATTTAAGGTAAGCAAATGCACCACTATTCTGTCTGCTGACAGTGAAAGCGAGTATGATTCTGCAAACGAAGATGTTCCGTGTGTTAATGCTGTGAAAACTGGACATGAGTACTCAGATGAGATTGACAAACGTGTTAAAGAAATACTTGCCAACCCTGTCCAGCAACCAGATGCTGAAAGTGATGGCTTATGGGACTTACTAGTGGAAGAAGGTGATTTAAAAGTGTATAGGCAAGATTATGTGCTTGATAACGGCGTTCTTTGTGACACCATCAAGGCCGTTCACAGCGTGGGCAACGTTACCGCACGTGAAGTGTGCCACTACTTTTGGAACACAGATTTACGTACAGAGTGGGAAGAAACCGTAGAAACATGCACTACCCTCAAAGTTTTGGACGACAACACAAAAGTTATATATCAAACTCACAAAAAAGTATGGATGGCGGCTCAGCGAGACTGTTTGTATGTTTCATCAGTGTTACAAACTGATGACACGGCCATGGTTTCGTTGAGCAAAACTCCCCATGATACCTGGGTAGTGTGTAATTTTTCTGTGGATGAAGAGGTCGAGGACCAAGTTCAGGGTTGTGTTAGGGCAACAGCTGATGTTACATTAGTTTGTCGGACGTTTTTATCCAAGCCTGAAAACAAGAAACACATTAGCCGCGAACAGTTAACCTGCGATTTGGTTTACACATCGAACGTCAATCCTGGTGGCTATGTCCCAACGGCACTGTTACGGCAGATTTCAAAACGTGAATATCCGAAAATGTTAAGAAGGTTGAGTGCTTACGTGCAAGAGAAAACTCAAGATCAAGAAATTTGGTTTTAGTACACCATCTGACAACTTTCAACAATTATGCTGCAGTGCGTCTGTAACGTATATGCACATCACGCTACGACAGTTTATTAGATCATAACCACAGACCCGATCAAATAAAAATTTTTAAAGCAAAGTTCTCGTTTCTAACAAAATCCAAACATAAAAGAGGAGGCAGCGAAGTATTTTTATGCACGGGAATTAAGATTTTTATGACAGATGAAGTTGTCCATTTTTGTACATTCTCACAGTTCCCAGCAACTTTCAAAATACATCTGCAAGGAGCATGGTTGTTGTTGCAAAACATGACTTAACTTTTATCAACGTGCCTGTCCTGCGATAACCAATCTTATCTTGCAACATTCTTACAGTTATTTGGTATCAACCAAATAAATATTACATCTTTTAGTAGACAGTAAACAATTAAAACGTTAGATGTAAAAACCTCAGCTCTGAAAGTACGTGTTGACTGCATAAAACAACTGATAGGCGATTTCAGTTCTTCCTTATATATTTAAAAACGAAATATTGTGTAAAACAGTGTACGTTGAGTATAAAGTCGCTGGTGCCTTGAATAAATTTTATCGAACACGTTATTTGTGGACAAATCTAAGAAAACTTCTCTTTTCTGCTGTGCGCAGCTGCGAAATTGTTCAGTTCAGTTTATACTCGTTTTTTGTACTCCTTCGTGTAGTGCAGAGCTGGGGAACTTGTTTACCATTACGGGCCGCATAAATTTTGAATATTGCTGGCGGACCGCAAAAATTAATAAAATTAAATCTTAAAATTCCACCTTTATCTTCAAAAGGAAACTAAGGAGAAAAAACTATGTCAAGGAGCGAGAGACACTCCTCTTGACTTACTGTTTACGTGTCTGCTTGTCATGGAGTTTCGTTTGGATGCGATGTTGTGTTCTAACGTGGGTAACGAAAATACTGATGCGGGCCATATTTAAATGTTCACGCGGGCCGCAGGTTCCTCAGCGTCACGAGATTTTTGCGCCCACAGTGTTCACAAACTTTCCTAAAACGTTATAGCCTGGATTGTTTGTTTATTGAGCTTATTCAGATAAACCATTCGTTTTTGTTTATTGACCTATTTAATTTAAACCAAATGTTTGTTTTTCTAGAAATATGTACAATGACAACGATACAAATGAAGTGGCAACGCATAAACAATGACAATAGTAGAACGAAGCAAATGCATAGAAACATCTACGGCGGAAAAGTTTCAACAGCAGTGTTATATTCGATATATGAAATTGTAAAGAAAATTTCGCGTCAATTAAGACAGCAAAAAATGATAAAGTACAAAATTTTTCACAATAGAAACCGAGATATTTCCTCCCTAATGATAAAATATTGATTCAAACTAAACAGACAGACAGACAGATATTTTTATTTAACATCTGAAAAAATCTGATATCAGGGAGCGGAGATTGACCGCAAGGTCTTCGAGTCATCCTCCCATACGAAATACAAAGTCGAACAGCACATATAAGACGAGTCATAATCCACAGGATTCTAAACATGTAACTGCACAGACGGTGCAGACATAAGCACAAACAAGATGCGCTACAACACAATTACAGGCAACTTGTATCTAATGTCCTTCCAAATCGGTGCAAAAGTTACCCGCATTTTTTCGCAAAACCGCTTGCATTAAGAGCTTGACAAAATAGTTTGCGCCATTATTGACGATCGAAATCACTTCACAATACCGTTAAGGAGTTTTTTATTTTTCCTGCCTTATCATCACCTGTAGCCAGGTAATGGGCAGATTTGTAGCGCCTTTTCTATAAAAATACTAGTCACAGCTTGAATAGCTTATTTGACAGCAGTGCATGAGCAGCGATTTTGCGCATTCCGTATCATTGAGTTCCGTAAAATTACGAAATGCTGCATTTAAAGCTTAAATCACGGTCAAACATGGAATAAAATAAGTTTCGACAAGTGCTGCTCAAAAGTGCAGTTGAGAGAAGCGCAAGGGAACCTCATTTTTTGTTTAGGAATGGCGTTCCTTTGCATTTTTCGTGGCACCAAATTCAGTGTAAACGCCTTTTTTAACCAATATTCGTGAGCTTTTCTACAAAGACACTCATCTACGTTGACTAGCGTGGCATGTCTTTTATAGGTGCAGCGTCCCCTCACTTCTGTTTTCAGAAATACACCTGTGGTGTTTCTTGTTTGTAATATTGGTGTTAAGTGGGGACTTACTACTCTAACTGCACGTGCCACTAACTATTAATCCTTTACCAAAAGAGCAAAGTGAAAACCTACCAACGAAGCACCTTCTGTTTAGGTCACGTAGTTACAGCATCTTAGGCTGGTGGGAAGAATGCATAGGATAGCTGCGTCATAACCCTGTGTCTGCGCCTGAACACACGATGGACGCGCCGATAGGATAATTAATGAATATTTTCGTTTGATTTAATGTTTCATTTATTGCAAACGTTTAGCACATTTTCAATAACCTGCAGAAAAAATGTTTCACAAATGGTTTGAGGTATTCTATTCAGATTTGTTCGCTTCCATAGTCAGCTTCAATGACTTTATTAGAGCTCCTACGCGAGCATTCTATATCACATATCACCAAGTGGTAAATAGTTTGAACATTTACTACTTGGGTTTAACGCCAGTGTGTTTATTTCTACGCCTTTGCTTAATGAATACGGTTTGGGGAGCTTTCGGCTCGCAAACACTATGACTATGCACTCCGCATGACATCTTGAGAACTCTCCCCCAAACAAATATGTTGCTTACACTATGCAAAGGATACCAAATGCAGCGTGAATCGCTTCCATTACTGTGGATACCAGCAAAAACGTTGAGTATGATGAACTGATTCAACCAGAAACTTAATATCTCCCTGTAAGAAAAACAGTGTGTAGCAGCCAAGCTGCTGCCATCTTTGAAAGGTGTTGATCGAAGTAAGAATCGAATATCAACCTGCTCTGCTGCTGTCGTGAGTGCAATCAGGCAAGCTTTGAGTTTGACGATCGCTCACTCACCTAAAGAAACGTTTCACCAGTCGTGATTCAGTTTTGGCATTTTTTTCGGAGCATTGAACTCTTTCTCGGTGGTGATTCCCACAGCGACGATTCTCACGTGACATTAATGTTCGGTCAACCATGACCGTAACAAATGCTGCGTGGCTAATGGAACTGAGAGATGATATCGAACACTCAACTTTTTGACGCCGCTACGAGGAGAGATAAACTAAAAGCTGTTTGAGTATATTTTATAGGGTAAGAAACTGTAAACACAATCAGGCAAATCCTTTGCGTGTGAAAATTTAGTAATATCGTAAACATGTTCTCGCTTTTAAAAAATGTAAATTTAACATCCTGACAAAACCACCTTTCTTGCCATAAGTTTTTCTGTTTGCTCTACTTTCAAAGCTTTTTCCAGCAGTCATAACTGTGTCTGTTGTCATCACGTTTGAGCCGACGAAATGTTTTTTCAAGCAAATTTCAGAGTTCATGATGCACACAACATTGTTTGAATAAAATGTCTGAATTGCAATCATGTCATTTACGATGGACTATGAGCGGCATCCACAGCAAGTACGAAGTTTGCCTGAGGCGGTAATTAGAAACGCTGCCAGAAGCCGCACTACCTCAAGAGCATGTCTTTGGTCATTGTTTTTAGTGATAAACTTCAAGTCAAGGCTAGCATTAGATGTAAAAATGAGTTGTCTCCTATAACATCAGGTATGCAGGCTAGGAAAAGGATCTATTTATTTTTCTTACAATCACGTTCCAGAAAGGGGAAATCTTTTAGCAAAGCTGTGACTTATTGTACTGTTTAGGGAAACTACAAGTTGGAAAGTGGACAGCATGGTAATACCAATGGGTCGAAATCTGCTTGCACCTTATTAGGTTACTGCTTCAATTATTTCATCTATATCTGGCACAAAGCTGGATCTTTTACTTGGAAGAAGTAGTAAAGGGTCAGTTCTTCACAATTTCATCATAGAGATGTTACTGTAGCCCTAGTTATTATCGCTCATAGACCGAAATCTTTTTGAAATGACCGGAAAAACTAAGTCATTTCGGTCAGAATGTCTGAAAATATACGCTGAGGAACACTGTTACGGCAAGTTTTGATACAACTGTGAGATAAATGACCGAAATATCTCAGTGAAAAAAAACTCTTACGTTGTTTTGCACGAGGCATGATTACAGTAGTTAACAATGCATTTGCTTGCAGCAAGAGGTTTTGTTTTGGCAACTTCGAAAAATTTTACAAAGTTGAACTCGCATTTTAGAGAAAATTATTATTAGCTCCCTGAAAACTTAATTTTATAGCACGAAAATTATGGTTGATGGGCAGTCAACGAGTTTCTCCATCGAAGAAGCACGAACTACTTAGATTTGAGCATTATTTTTATCCAGACTTTTACTTAAATATGTATTTAATGCAGTGATTTTCAATTACATGCAAAGTATTACCACGAAGGGCATTCATTTTCATATCGGCTTTTCCTGTAGGGTGGGTCGCATGGACAGCAACCCTAGGACGATTCGAAATGCCTCAGGGTTTCCAGATATCTCAGATAGTACTGTTGGATCCACAACACCACGGTAGCAAGCAAAGTCGGAGATGCAATCACGCCAGCTGGTCCTGGTCGACCTCTGGGCCGCTTTCCCGTAGGTTGGGCCATAGCAGGACTTGACTCGCCAATCTTTCCTGGGATATTCTGGTCATATGGCCGAACTATCGTAGCACTAGCAGAGATCTGTTTATTCGGATAAAGGGTACGATATTCAGGGTTTTGCAAATTTCACAGTTGTGCACTTTGTCGCGAAGTGTCACGCTGCGAACTCTTCGCAAAAAAACCAACTAGATTTTAGGACCGAGGACGCGATGTGTATACGTGAAATCGATTTCTAATAAAAGATTCGATCGATTCATTCGCTTGTGTCACCTTTGTGGAGACTAGTTACTTGAATACAGATATGTGAAAGTTGGAATCATCGCAAAAAATGAAAGTAGAGCCCAGTCGGCTGATTCCTCTAAAGTTTACAGTAAACATAAGATTTAAAAACTGACTGCTTTGCGTTGTTTGAAAGCTTCCATTTTCTGACCACAGAGTGATAAAGCTCACACAGAACTGCGTTTGCTTTAACAATTCGTGTATCAATCTCCATGTTCCGACTTCCGTTCAGTTCCGTAGCCAGGTTTTAAGGTTTGGGGGGCCAAATACATTTTTAGGGATAGAGATTTTTGTTTTTATTTCATCTTTGAAACAAACGGTATAAAAAATTTTCTGGGAAGAACAAATTTGGGCGGCACTGCCCTCGAATGCCCCCGTGGCTACGGACCTGCTTCCGTCACTCGTGAATGCCACCGAAGGTACTTGAACTTCTCGACTTGCTGCAGTGTATTGCCACTTGTAGCGTGCACTGGTTTGGCTTTCTGGGGATACATAATATCTTGGTATTTTTAGGGCTAATTTTCATTCCAACCTGGTTGAACGCAGCTGAAAACCGACCAAGTGCATGTTGGAGACCCTGTTGAGAAGATGCAAGCCGTACCAAATCGTCCGCAAAAACCAAACGGTTGATCTTGGAGTTTCGGACAGTGACACCCTCGTCGACTCGGCTGTGATTGTCTATTCGATTCATGTAAACTTCACAGTTCACACATCGTAATATTTAGGCAGTTCATACAAACAATTCATATATTTATATAAACTTATGTTCACGAAAACAATTAAGCAATTTAAGTAATTTATATAGACAACTCATATTTGAAGAGGAGTGGCGACAGCAGTCCCGTCGCCACGGGGTCTTTGGTGGGCTTAGCCTCCCCAAACAAAGCTCCAAGCCCCCCAAATTGAAACGTGAAACACTACAAATCAGTGGAGTTGTGGTTAATTTTATAATGTCAAGCCCCCCCGCGCAAACGCAAAACCCTCCTATTGAAAACTTTCTGGCGACTGTTCTGGGCGACAGCACACACCCTTGTTGGATTTTAACACCCACGGTGAACGGATTGTGAAAATTTGCTGGAGAGTGAAAATTTAGTCTTGTAGTGCTGCTGCCAGGAGTGAAACCGGTATCCTCCAGTTTTGGTTAATTTACTATATTTCGGAACATCTTTTTCAAGGCAATTTGCATACACTCTTCCAGGAAGGCTAACGAGGAAGATGCCCTGGTGGTTAAAGCTTTCTCTCTTGACCTCTTGTGTATGGGGACGATCGCCCCAGTTTGCTGATCCTTCAGTGGCCTTCCAGAGAGTGGTGGATCCAGAGGGAGGTTTGGGGCAACTGCCCCCTCCAAACCTCTGTGGCGCCCCCTTGAATGGCGCTCCTTTGCCATAAATGCGCCTATTTTTGGTGCCCATGGAAGTAGAAACAGAATAAAAAATACTCTAAAATAAGCAATGTTTTTCGCTTAGTTAAACGTCAGGATTTACGTGCCGGACTTTACTCAACCTCTTATCGAATAGCGTGAACGATGCTATTGTTTCGTAATAGTTCCACTGTTTCGTTTTTTCTTTGCCGCGTGAGAACTGCCCAGCCTTCGCAAACGCAGTCGCGTTCGCTCAACGCAGTTCTCGACATGCTGCTGGGCTGAATGAAGATGGTCTGTTTTTTTACAAGTTTATTTCTTTAATGCCTGATGACCGCCTTGAAAGGAACAGGAAAGGCAGCAGTAAAAATAGGAGTGCAATATGGAAAACTTATTACTGACTCAAGATTTTACAAACCTCAAATGAAAACGAAAAACCAGTTTCAGGGCTATTGCCAGTGCGGTTCGTGAGTCCGCCGTTTGTCTGCATCGTAGTTTTGCAGCATAAAGGTGAGTAGATAAGTTTCTTGACGGAACTAATCTCCAGATTGACAGGGGCGTAACGAGGTTAGATGGCGCCCGGGGCAAGAAGCAAGTTTGGCGCCCCCATGTTCGAACCTGAGGTTTTTCGGAAGCAAATGTACTGCACTGAAGTACTTGTGACATTGTTGGGACTTTTCCGCACCCTCGTAGTGATTCGGCACCCGGGGAATTGTGTTCCTTGACTCCCGTCGTTACGCCCCTGATTACTGCGCTCAGCGACGCGCCTAACAGATCATGGTACACAGCTCTAACCAGAGACATACGGGAACGTTGGGCTTTAGGGGAGGGGGATTTTCAATTCGCCTGAATTTTTGCGCCACTTTGAGGAAAACGTATAGGAGAGTTTTGCAGGGCGATGATCTGCTTAAGAAACCTGCCCAAACATATCAGGAAGTTTTTCCTGAATTGTTTAAATCTTGTCCAAATTTCCCCCCAACTTCGTACCCCTACAGCTCCAACGCAGGAACTTACTAGCTATCTTCGGCTTATGGATTGAATAATTGGTTTTGTGGTCATAACATTTTTGCTCAACACTTGAATATTTGCCGTCCAAAATTGGGGAAATGACGGCGCCATTTCCACCCACCTGACTACGCGTCAGCAACAGTTACTGATGGCTGTGTGGATTTGAACCTTTTGTTGCAATTGCAAGCCCGTAGACAAGTCACGCTGACCATGTAAAGACAAATTTGGCATGGTTAGCGACATCTGCAACCGACAGCAAAATGCCTAGCTTGGTGGTTGTTAGATCATTCCGCTTGTATCATATAAATTTGAGCAAAAAAGCAATCTCCTGGTGAAATCCTCAACTTTTTTACCGGTGACCGTAGTTTTGGCGAAGGTTCGTGGTTTTAAATTCGTGATAGGTTGGTTCTCCTGTTTTCTGGCCTGACTGGATGGAAGCAGATCCATCGCCAGATCAACAGCATTGCAAACATGTGAAACAGTATTTAAGACTTGATTGAAAATCTACCTTTATAAGTGGCGTTAAATGCAATTTAGGGCAACATGCTCTGAGGCCCAGTGTAAATCTATCATGCGATTACGAGATCGTTTTTTTACGAAAGCCAGCAAAGGTACCTAAAACGGGAGTAGTGTTCTGGCAAATACCTTCCTTCACGTGTTGTTTTTTAATTGTCGCTTCAGCAATAAATAAGTCTTTCGTGTACATGTAAATGCACAAGCTTCGCTTTGAAAGGTGATCGTCATTTAGCTTTTAATTTGAGTCCTGTCGTGGGACATGAGTTGTCACGTCCAAGTCTCAGAAGAACCGTTCTGCTTCTTACCAGATCGGGAATGCGTTTCAGACACTGTTCTTCACTGATTTCGCTAGGGATAGCCAAAACAGTGATAAACGCTTGCGCGCAGCATGCTTTTACACCTTTTAAGTACGTTTTGTAGATGTACGAGATCTGTGTAGCTTGTGAAAACTGAAACCCACTGATTGGGACCCGTTTCAAACGTTTTCTGAATTAATGACATAAAGCACTTTCAAACTGTGGTTATTCCCTGAAAAATCGCATAGTTCGACCAACATAAATAACCACTTTTTGGCCTAAGTGACCTTATGTGTGACACACAACGATTGTCGTAGACAACGTTTGGTACTTAAGCAAGTGAAGACCTTTTTGGCTCCCTCAAACGCCTGTTCTGGATCCGCCACTGCTTCCAGAACACCTGGCCAACTGACACACACGAGTCAGTCAAAGAACTCCTCTGTTCAGGACTTTGAGAATTTCAGGTCGGATTTCATCGCAACCAGCAGCCTTCCCAGTAGTCTTCATCTATGAAGATCAATGCAGACCTCGTCTGCAATGATGGTATTTTCCTCCCCCAAATGCACCACCTGTGGTCAGTGGTGTGATAGTGTCTGGGTTACGAAGATCTTCGAAATACTCCATCCATCTGCAAATGATGTCCTCCTCATTGCTGAGTAAGACATCATTTTGATCTTTGATGGATGTAGCAATATCAATTTTTTTGCCGCGAAGACCACTGATGATTTGCCAGAACACTTTGTTGGTTTGACAGTAATTAGAATCTAGTTGATGTCCGAAATTCTCGCAAGATTACATTTCGGACTTTTCCACCGCGAGGGCTGCGGACTTTCGCGCATCAATGTGCCGCGCATGGAAAGAAGATTCAACTTTGTTGTAAAGCCATGCCTTGAAGGCTACTTTAGTTTCTCCAATAGCACCTTTCAGTTCCTGGTTCCACCATGCTGCTTTTTTGTCTTTATTCGCCGCACCGTGTCGTTTCCGTCCACATAACAACGCAGCAGAGAAGCTGCAGCTACTTTGAACAACTGACACTCCTATAAAAATTTGAAATCAGCAAAAAGTGCAACTGACTTGCCTTCATGCATAATAGAGTAGGCTACTCATGCGTATCCATTTATCGTATTCAGTGCTTCAAGGCCACCGTCACTAAGAATAACTAGAGAATATCTTTTACGCTTACACCGGAAACAAAGGTACTTTTATAATACTTTTTATGCCACCAGAACCGCCAATACCAAAGCTAGTGAATAGGGCCAGTACTACGCGGTGTAGCAATTACACAGACAGTTTTTCAAGGTAGACAAACTTGTTCGATTAAATGAAATTTGTAGTAACTAACTTTAGAGCAACGTCTTTAGGTGTATTTGAGACGTGTTGCATGAGTCAGAATTACCTTGAATGAATTGCTTAGAACTTGACTTTCATGGAAACAAACATATTTAAATTAGGAAAATACTTATGTTGTGTATTCTCCTTACCGCATAATTGTTAAAGTTAAGTTGATTTTGTTGTATTCTTTTGTCAATCATTCGTGGGAATATGCATGTTACGCAGGGTTATAGAACACTTTGCTTGTGAGCTTTAGGGTGCAAGAAACTAGCAACTGAGCAGAGTTTTTAGAAGAAATTTTGGCCGTTAAATGCACATTACAAGAAAAGATCCGAAGTCAACTTTCCACATATTTCCGCTTCATTTCATCAACTTGCAGTGAGCTAACCACAATGCACTGGATTCTTTGGCCGACGTTTCGAGCATGAGTTTTGTTATAAAACGATCGCTGGCTCGAATTAAACCGGCAATCTTTTTGATAGTCGTCTTCGTGCTATTTCAGTTCTACGTTTCAGAAAAAGAGAATTCGCTCCGCAATCAGGTGGGGTAGCGTTTGATTTTTGGAGTTGTTACATGGATTGTAATTCGAATCTAAGTTAAGTATTTTTGTACATGCAGTCATGGGCGCAATTCTGTTGTAAAATATGGGGGCAGCTTGGTGTGAAACTAATAGAGTCATCGGGTTGATGCAGAAGTGACGTTTTGGGGCGGCAATAGCTCAGTGGTAAAGTGTCCGCCTCCAAATTGGAAGGTTGGGTGTTCGATCCACAGCCACTGAGTAAATTGCCGTTGCGCACCTTGGGCAAGAGCGTTCACCTCAACCGCCCCGGCAAGAAGCACAATTCAGGCTCCGGTCTGCCGCCAATTGCCGTCACCAAAATTAACAAAAAAGTGGAGTTTTATGAATACAGATTCCAATCTTGTTTCCAGAGGTGTTTTGAAAACAACACTAATCACGCTTTGCTTTATCCTTACAGATGATTTACAAATTAAGATACTTAAATTTGTTTCTGGACACGGTACTGTAGTTCAGCCTGCTTATTAGGATACAAACAAACACAGCAACATAGTAGAACACATCAATTGGGTATAATCAGAGCTGTCTGTTGGAGTGCACAAAATGTTGAGTCGCATTGGTGGCACGTGCATACACTCTTATAGAAGAACACATCAATTTTCATGCATTTTGTAAGAAATGTGGGAAATGTGGGTTACAGCGCGATTTGTCTTGTTCATGTTGCTTAATGTCACAAAACGATAAATATTTTATTGCGCATTTCAAGCTACAAGCCTTTTTGATGCTACTCGGCATCATGCATCCAGCTCGACCCCTACCAAAATCTCCACTGATATCATCTTACCAGTAGCAAACAAATTTGGCCTAATATTAGCGTAGCCTGCTTTACAAAAATGATTTTCAACACGTCTCCCGTATCCCCCACCAAATTGCGCCCATGCATGCAGTGCATTAAATCCGCGCTATTGTTGCCCTGACACCCCCAAAACTGCTGGATGCGTCTTGTTTCGGCAATCATAGCATGGTAGATCCTTTTGCCCTTAAACTCCTCTATATGATAATAAATAAAACAGTTATTTCACCCCTTAAAGAACGCAAAGCGCCTGTAGTGGCTGGGACTTTGTCCAGTCGTAACTTGCCAGTCGATAGAGCTAGAGAGCTGTTCAAACCCAGTAGCAGAAAGTCACCTAGCTTTGATATTCAAAAGTCGGGTTTTTATTGAAAGATAATCTAATACTCAGCACAGAGATGTTTAATGTCAAAAATTGATGGTGTATAAATGATGCATAACTGGTTGTAATCATCTTGTGCAGACGGAATCGCTTCTCAGGAGAGTGAAAGCACTACAAAATGAATTATTGGAACGCGATAAGTTAAATCTTGAACTTGCGGAGGAGGTCAACAAAACTAGTGACGCTGTTGCAGGACACACAAAGCAATTAGACATATTAGCACAACATTTCAAGCGTTACAACTTGAAGTTCTACGGTCTACCTGAGAATGACGGAGAAGATCCCGTAAAGCTTGTCAATAAACTGATCGAGGGTGCAACAGGAACAAAACTGGACAGCAGAAGCATAGAGTACGGCATGCGTTTGCATGGTGAAGGGCCTCCAAGGTAAATGTTAGTGTGCGCTTGTACCCCAGCTCGCCAAATTCAACAAATGTACGTATTGCTTTCAAGCCATAAACAAACTTGGATTGCATTGTGGTATGTGTAGAAACAATTTTACGTACTAACAAAACATGTCCTTAGCATATCCGAATTAGATGCTTGTGTGCTTCAGTAACTGCTTGCCTGAATGTGTACTCAAAATCAATCTCCGATTTGAGGTCTGCGAATATTTAAGAAGCCTGCAGTGCAATTACTCTGTGGCTCTGGTATGTCTATAATTGTTCAAAAAAGTTTTATTTTAGCACCAGTTTCATTCCACGTAAGCTATTGCTGTAATCTGATCACAGCGAAGATGTTTAGCAGCAGAAACTTTATATAGCGCACCCAATTTTTATCACGCAAATGTCGCACATATCAGAGTGCAATTTATTTTCATTTTAACTAGGTACTTTTTTTGTTTTGCAATTATTTGCCCTTTTGTGCTGTTTTAGCGGAAAGCAAGTTGTGTGGGAATAGCTCTTCAAACGACGTGTTAAGGTGGTCGCAAGTTGTTTGTTGACTTGTTTAACAAATTTTGCTGCTTGATCCGTGTTCGTCGCATTTGTGGAGACCATTGAAAACAGATATGTGCAAGTCTGAATCATCGCAAGTTTATGAAAGCAGGGCCCAGTCGGTTGATTTCTTGAAAGCTTGTAGAAAACATAGAGTTTTTAATAGTCTCTGAAGATATATATAGAGTTTAATAGTCTCTTCAAACGACAATGCAAACGTTACTTAAGTTCGAATTTAGGTATGCAACTTGACTCAGGCTTTAGTTTCTGTTTTTTCACTTGCCTCAACCTTAAGTCAGGCTCAACGATTTGTGTATCCAGGGAATTGGGAGTGTGAGGCAAAGATTTTGAAGAGGCCCTTAAACGGAAGTATGCGCTCAGGCTACATGAAAAATCATGTCAAGTAAAAAGTTTACACAGATCGCGTGATATGTATATTGCATATCCTATTACAGTATTTGAAACCACTCGTAGATATAGCAGAAACAACCTATGTATAACAATTCTCTGCCAAAAAGCTACCTCCAACTCTCAGATCCTTTTACAACAATCTGCTGGTCAACGCAATCCTGCATAACCATCCCTACCAAGTTTCAAAATCATTCTTGCATCAGAAACAACTTGCGACCACTCTAAACCACACCATAAACAAGTCCAAGGACTCGACATCTTAATATACGTACTTCACAAGAGGAAAGGTCTACCGCGGCACCACACTAATTGACATCATTTGAAGTACGTACATTAACGCACTTTGGCATTTTATACGTAGAAGCACGCGTACGTAGAAATATGTACCATGCCATTGAAAGTGGCTGCAAACAACTTACAAATCATTTGTAGAGTTGCATCTTGCTAAAAGTAATACATCAATGATAATAATATACTTAAATCTAAGCATTTCAACGAATCAGAACTAGCAAGTTATTAGCAACCACTGATTGAAGTATCTCAATAGGAAAGCGGTGAAAATAGGACCTCGATGGAGCTTGAGTCAGAAACAGAAACTTGACACTTTTAGCGGTGGACATCAAGCAAAATGTTGTGAAGGCACCGAAAAAGTATTTTCATCTAATTGTTAGTGGAGAATTTTTATGGCTTGGCTCAAACGAAGGAATCAATCTGAAATATCTTCGGAAACTCTTCACATTGTAATGCTACAGAAGTTTAAGGAGGGCTAAGATTGTTTTAATTTACCAACTTCCTTTGCACGGCCGTTGTTGGTCGATTAAAAAGACTGAATGTTATTCCTGCATATCGGTCAAATGCTTAACAACAAAAAATATATAATTTGAAATTTTCTGAACCAAAAGCGTATTGTTTGCGTTGATCAAGGCATTTGCACAGATTATACAACATACTTTGTTTACTTTCTCTACACATGTATGACTTCAAATGATACTTTCGGCGAGCCACATTTTTGCTTACAATTTGAAGTTTTTTTAAAGCTGTCGAGCTTGCTTTAAATACTACATAATATTTCGTACGTTCTGTATAAGGTTTAAAGTTTTCAAACTTTCTTTTTTTTTTGCTAAAGGCCAATTTTAGTAAAATTTCTACGATGGAAAGACAAATCCCACGTGTTCCAACGCCGGAAATCTTTCCCACGCAGTGTGAGGATAGAAGAAGATCTAACAGAACGACAAAGGAGGAAGTCACAAGAATTGATGTTGTACGCTGAAAAGGCTCAAGAGCAAGTGAAATTTGTTAAATGGAATGGAAAACGATTGTTTGTTGACGGAAAAGAAATCAATCTCAATAGAGCAAAGCGTTAGATCAGCTAACAACACTCAAAAGCTCTAGGTTTTCTTAAGCTCTCGAGGAATCTGCCACCTGCAGGTTCTGCTTTCATGACTTGGCAATAATTCGGACTCGCACATTTCAAGTAATTAGTTTCAAAAAAGGCGACGCAGTCGAATCTACCAGAAAACGTTTTTTTAGGAAATCGATTTCACGTAACGCTACGCATCCTCAGTCATGAATGGGCCATTATGCAATTGGCAAATAAGGTACGGAAAGTTGCATTAAGATAACTGGCTTTATACACCTGAGGCTACATCGTTTATTTTACTCTTTTGGAAATGTACTTGTCATGAGGAGATGAATACTTAAACGAGCATTTGAATCTGTTGTACAGAGTGCAGAAAATTTTTTCAAATTTGTTGAAGCAAGATTTTAAGGCGTCGGAAGGGGGAAGAGGGGGCCTTGGCCCCTGGATTTGATATTTTCCTATTAAAGTTTTAGCAAGGAAAAGTTTTTCTCTTAGTTTGGAGTAGGTAAAATGAAATTTCACCACTGTTTCCCCCCTGGAAAAATCTTTTTGTCTACCCCTGCAAAAATCCACAATTTGCCCCCCTGGAAGAAATCCTTCCAACATCTGTGGCTGTAAAATATATTTCTGATATATTTGTTCATCTTGTACAAAAAATACCATAAAGATATATTAGTTGCGTTTTCTATAAAATTCTTGATACTGCTTCTCCAAATAAGTTTGCGAAGTGTGTGTCCAATTACTAATATATACCTGCAGCTTAAATGGTATTTGGACATTTTTCCATGGCTTTCACCGCGAAGCATTTTTTGCATGAAAATGTATAGCTGCAAAAATTGTAAAGTAACTCACTGTTTAGATTTTGTGAAAATTCATCAGGGAAGTATTGAAGTTCGGATTAAACTTTGGATGCATTGGAAGCGTTAACTTTTAACACCATAAATGAACTCTGCATTGAAATACCATACATCGGACAAACTCAAGTAAAAGCTAGTTAAATGTATCACGTCAATCTTTGGACAATTGGTTCTACTATGCAACAGTTGAGCAGTAAATTTTGTTTCTGGGTGGTCTGGGATGGAAATTCTTTGTATTGTCACGTGGCACATACCTAACGTGCAGTGTTAGACGCAGAGTCAGCGAGGAATAAAACGAGGCATTGCCACTTAACTTCTCGAACTCTGACTCCCATTTAAGGCCTTTGCTCCTGTACACCGGTTTGGGAACCCCTGTGTATAATATTCTACAAAAGTGGTGAAACTAAACGCAACACCCGAAATCAGAATTTCTTCTACGTGCTGTAATGAGTTTGGTTCTCTCACGAGTGGAGCACAAGAATAGCCTACTTTTCCGGTGTCAAGCGAAATTTCTGACCTGTGCGAAATTTCTCACCTATTATTTTTTGTCAGTTATTTTGCTTCTCAGAGTAAAGGAATAAAGTTTGGTGATTACTTTTTTGATGTGTGTTGTGTAAATTAAAACTTTTTGGTTAGATGTCAGATACCCACAACCATGGGCGTCCGCAGAAATTTTTCCAGAGTGGGGCAACGTCAACATTTTGGTTATCCCAGTCGCCACAGCAAATGTAACTTTGCACTAAGCAGTCAGAAATAAACCTTAACGAGACGTATTCCCACAAGCCTGCGTAGACGTATTCTAACCAGTGACGGGCTTACGCATAGGCCAAATAGGCCATGGCCTAGGGCTCCGTGTTTTGGGGCCCCGCGCAACTCTTTCCTATGAACACTCATTACTAACTTCAAATTTGCCAAACTGCGAAGAGGTATAGATTCACAATTTACTTTGAAACGAGCGAAAACACAAACGTCTATAACTAGAGCCCTAGTCACTGCAGCACAGTGGTCTATAGTAGTAAACGATTTCTCAATTACACTGTTTCTGGAATATATGAGCCTTAGTAGGCAAAATTATAGCTTGTTTGATGCGGATTACATTTGGTTCAGGGGCGCAACCAGGGGGTCTGTTTGGCTGTCATGACAGACCCCTTTGTACCGCAGGTAGACTACTCAGCATTAAAGCGGATGATAAAATATCAAACGCTGTCACTGCAGGTCTCTAATGCGGGTGGTTTGGAACAGGCAACAGCCTACATTTTCCTTCCAACGTTGCATGGTACTATAACGAAACAACAACGTCCCTGCCTTCGTGCCTTGTACAAATGGCGCCTCCGCAATGACATGAAACAATTCACGTTTTTGAACACTTTTAAGTTGTTATTGCATAAGCTCGTCACACACACGAAGAGCTGTTTTGTAATATTTCGCTTCATGGCGAGAGGACGCAGTGTCCAATCGCGATAGTTTTGTTTTGCACTTTCGGCCTAAATTTTATCTGCTGTTTACACCTACTAGGTTACCACTAAATCAAGTAAGCTTAGGCCTTCCTCAGCGTCACACGAAGTAATGTGGGTTCATTTCAACTTCAACTATATTTTTACGACGAATTTCTCATAATGAAAGGCGCGACAGCTAGCCTCAGATATTGTGGTCGCATTATATCTGAATAAAACATCAGTCAAGCTTTGTATTTCGATAATAGCTTTTTTAGAATTGAGCAGTTGGCGATGTTGTTTTCTGCGCAAAATGTCCTATATTGATTTCGAGTAAGTCACTTTACATTATGATATAAAATCATCAGAGCAATTGCAACTCAATCGTTCTTCTCTGCAGTGATATCGCAAGTATATTTATAACACCGCCATCTTTGATAGACAGCGCTCCACAGACGCAGTTGTGCAGCTGATTGTCAGCTTTGATTTTATATGTGTATGTACGTATGGACAAACAGCTCTCATTGCTGTATTGCTGACATCTGCTGAATGTTCGACAAGCTAAGTATCTTTTCAGCACCATGTTCCTAAGAACAAATATCGATTGCCATATAATAAATGCGCTGTAAACAAACGCAATGATAATTTGGAAATATTTTCCTGTGTGTTTCGACAATGAGGTCAATACCATTATCTAGTCTAAATAGTTAGTTGCGCTAGGCGCAACTAGCCCTATTAATCAAGTTTCATTGATTGGATTTTAGGTAGAGCTCGATCGATAAGGCTTTTTTGGGCCGATACGGATGTTGTTATTTTTCATTGCCGATAACCAATGCCGATATTTTGCAACACTCAAACAACAGTTGAAAGACAATACTTCAGTTCGATGAAGAAGCGTATAACATGGAATTCTGTGGAAACCTGGGGCACTAAAATAATCAAAACCACGGATTTGTTCGCAGGCAACCATCTGCTTACCGCGAAAACCTGGGAGCGAATGTTACGTCATAGACCGGTTTATTGGAACAGTTGCAGAGTGGTCTGAATATTGCGCACTGCTTGATGGTGATCCAGTCGGAGTGCTGCGCGTCATTAGGAACAGTACAGAGAATTTGCTTTAATTAATTGGATTGCCGAACACTCCGTGCAGAAAACTAGCGTAGCGGCTTTTATGAGCAAATATTACCGATATCCGATATAATACTTTGGCAACATCACAAAATTTATCGGTCGATTTTTAGTCTTAAGAGAAAGTGTAGTTTTATGCTGAAAAGTGATATCAAAAGCTGCCCTTCCGCGACAGACTCCTTTTTTCCAGGCTAGATGCGCCACTGGTTTGGTTGTTTCCAATTAGATAGCCAGTACACAGAGCTTGCTTGGTGAAACTCCAGATGTTCAGCTAGAACAGTTTCTCGTAAGTTTTACTTGGAAAAACGTGTCTACAATACATTGGGATTACTTCATATGGTTAGCTGAGGGTGTGAAAATACTTTGCTGTGGGTTGTGAAAATACTTTGCTGTGCAAGAAACTTGTCTTCATGCTGTTTACCATCATCCTATAGCCAGTGGTGAAAGTAGAATAATTTTCTTACCGGAACGATCCAGTATTTGTCAATACCGTCCCAAAATTTCAGCCATAAATATTGCATTTCTGTCAATTCTGGTTTTCCAGACTTTTGATCGACTGATATTTGGCACATTGAATTTTTCTGGAACAAGGTGGTACATGATCACAGTACGGGACACACAAATGGTACGCGATCAGAAAAAGTTTGAGAACCACTGCTCTAAAGCCTATAGAAAACCTTCTAGAGCTTTTAATTGTTCACGATTCGCATGTTTCTTACTTTTTCAGACTGGTAAGAATCGAATGCAACTAAACTGTCGCGTGAAAAAATGTGGAGTTAAAAATCAGAACCGTCGCCAGAAAGTCTTGAATAGGCGATTTAAATTTTCGCAAGGGGACTTGACACACTGAAAATTTGGTAAAATCTTTACTGATTTGTAATGTTTCATATTTAAATTTGGAAGGGCTGAGCTCGCCAATGCCCACCGCGGCAACTGGACTGGTTTAAATTTCGCTTATGCTGTCATTATTGAAATACGTATAAAGAAATAAAAAGCTGCAATCATCAAATCAAGTGAGGCTGATCATAACACAGTGAACAGTAAAAAGGTTTTGTCCTGCCTTCTTCATAACAAAATCATCTAATAATTCATCACAATTTGTTTGCCTAAGTTTGTCACTTTTAATGTACCGAATGCTTAGTGTGAATAACCACTCCTGCAATATTGCAGCCCTTTAATTCATTTATTCTTTTGAATCTTGAAAAGGACCTTTCGTGACCATCAAGCTAAGAAACAAGGCTTCGTGTGGTTGCGTAAACTAAAAACCACTGATCTAAGGCATCAGACCCAAACGCGCTTTTGTCATTTTTTTGCTGTTTCCGTGTCTCGTTGGAGAAGAGTTCTGCGGTTGCCAGTTGGGAAAGTGGCTTTTGCTTGCTATTCAATATCATCAAGATCTTCTCTGATTTGCTTAGCATGGGAGCAGTACAAACTTGCGCAAGTACTGAATTCAATCTGATTTCTGCATGACTTTACTGAAGAAAATTCAAATGGAAAAAATCACATCTAAAAATACCAATCCAGCTTTACGCGATACAAACGCTGACAAAACTACAGTATAGCTCAGTCACCTAAGAAACAACTATGCTTTTATTGTAGGATACTGCTGCTAGCCCTACGCATAGCTCTTATGTGAAGTGCAACCTTGCTTTGATCAGGTGCAGTGACGTAACTAGAGGTATGAGCTAGGGGGAAACGTAGCTGAAGGGAGCCGACTGGCTAACACTGAGAAACAATGGCAAACCCGGTATTGAAGGGCTATACAAAAACCCGAAATCACCAGAAAACACTCCGAAAAACGCAAAAAACAACAACAATCTACCGAAACCAAAAGAATAGTAAATACCAAAATACAAGCTACGCAGGGGCCCAGTTTTTGTATTTAGCTTGGCGGGGGCGGGGACGGTTCGTCAGTTATGCTACTGATCAGGTGCATTTCAAACATGAACAGCCACAAGTTCTTACGATAGAGTCACACTTAACAATCGGTACGATTCAGCCAACGCAGGACGCAGCCAGCGTGCTTTGAGTATGTCGACACAATAGTTGGCATGCGGCTTGACCAACCGTTATACTGAGATTCATTGAAACTCGTTGGAAGACTCTGGCGTTATCACCACGAAAGTT
>Ga0210059_1000641_pt1 | contig 46554 bp, 28 predicted proteins | sample Ectturendosymbi2_FD_188042 | JGI IMG/M metagenome (GOLD analysis project Ga0210059, IMG submission 188042) | Ecteinascidia turbinata endosymbiont from Florida, USA - Sample 2 (SPAdes) (version 2) | ecosystem: Host-associated > Tunicates > Ascidians > Unclassified | place: Key West, Florida...
CCCCCTTTTCCCACCGCTGTTCCGGCGTCCCTGGCGTTAACGTTGCAGATCTGCAACTCTGGTTTGGATCGCCTCTGCGCGACCAATTTTTTGATGCTTCTCCACTCTTTTGTGGGTTTTGATCCATACTTTGGGAGCCACGAGGCTAGATCAATTAGCGAACAGTTGTGTAAAGCTGCGGCAAGTAGGCCTGTTTCTTAACTTCTTGCAGAGCCGTGTGATTGTCGCTTTGTTTTCACAAATACACAGACGTTTTCACGCTTTGCGTAGCCGTACACTGAGTGGGCCAAACATATATGCAGGTTTGTTTAGGAGCATGTATAACTTTCCCCAATTAAAAAATTGTGTTTATGATATTTGCGAATCCTGTTGTTAACTCTCAAAAGCTAAATAGATAAATACCTAGTCGTTAATGGGAAGCAGCCTTCGTGCAAGTAGCGTACTAAAATGCTACCGCAGTCGCATGTCATTGCGTTCAATGATATAAAATCCAAGCATTTTTATAACTTATTGAGAGACTCTAGCGTTTGCATTTTGAGTTGCATGAGTCAACAAGTCGCTCAACAATTAGACAAGATCCACGTCTTAGTCTACATGCGCGCAAGTTTTGTAGACCTACTTCGGGAGTCGGTATCTTAGAGCAAATTCGCTACTGAGGTTCGTTTGAACGCGTGTTTTTGTAAATCGCAAGAGTGTAAATATAAAAAGCGCAATCATAATGACGGCCACGATGACTCCTTGCTCAACTGCAATATTGGCTGAAAAAGCATGCTGCAGATCTTGCACTTAAAGCATCGAGGTTTTCACAAGCGCTATGCAAGAAAGTTTTACGAGAAAATGGTGACTTTCATTCAAAGCAGAAATTTGGAAATTTGCAAAAAACAAACTTTAAAATCTTGTTAATTCAATGAAAGTAGACTTTCTATTTGCCGGATTAAATCAGAACAGAACTATTCAGACAAATAGGTGCCAGAACAAGGCTCATTTTATGGATGACGTTTTTTTAAAAACAAGCGGCATTACATATTTAAATGTTGTGAGTTGGTTCTTTTTGCCCCCAACCCCTATCAAAATTTATGACCACGTGCCTGGTAGTGCCCCCTCAAAAATATATCTTTGTTGTGTCGACTTTGGTTCTACATGTGCCTTAGATGTTCAACATTCTTTCCTACATTCTTCTAATGAACAAACGGCATTGCGATCATTTCTTGGAATTTATAGCTCTTTCTTGTAGTTCAGAAGTTCTCTTTGTTAAATTTCCGTGATTTCTAGAGTTTTTTGTAGGTTTGTTTTGCGGATGTAGGCCCATACATTATCATGCGGGACCGTGTTGCCGCCCTCGAAAATATCGCCTAGCTGTCGATCTGATTGCCTGTACGTAAACTCCTTTTTTATTGTAATAGTAACCACATATTTAATGAAAGAAACAAGGACATTCCATTCAGTGGACACAGAGATTATTTATGCCATTTTGAAGTTGTCATTTTCCAAGCAATACAAAGTATAATGTCCTCTGTGCCAGGGCTTCTCAAACATTTTTGTTCTGCGGCCCCATTATAAAAAAGTTTTTTCTATGCGACCCCCTTGATGGATAGCCTATAGATGAGCTATGTCCAATCCGAGGGCCGCACGCATGCGACACAGTCGAAGGACTTGTGCCTCCCAGTTTAGATTTTCGCTGTAGTAAAAGTATCCTGCATACTGACAACCAGGCCTTATTTTGATACTCTTGAATTTGACATTTTTGATACAGGTGGTCGTCAGTGCTACTTTATCAAGTCTGTCACCATTGCGATTAGGATTCGAATGCTTTCAGTGCATTCGTTCGAATCCTAAGCTAAATTTAGTTTGTTAAGATAAAAGTAAGCCATTAAATGTGCGGCTCTCATTAATACGTCATTCAATTTGTGGCCCTGGTTAAGATAGTGACATAATTTTTGGTTCAGTACGCAATTTGGGGGACATAGCTGGCATATAGATGTTAATGATACGTGTAAACGTCTCATTACAAATCTCAAGATGCATTTTTCTCAATGGTGAAATCCTACAAATCACACATTCCACGAAACTAACCACACAGTAATAAAACTACCGCGTGATGGAAACAATAAGGCGAAAAATAATTAACAAAAAACAATTCAATTTATAGAAGTTATTAAGCACAACTAATGGGATGGATGAACTTGATGTTTTTTACACAGACCAATCATTCGTAAATTGATACAAGACAACGAAGGACATAAGGATCGGTTTGTGGACTTGATGATTATCAATTTTGAGAATACCACTTCACACAAATATCTTATACAAAAGCCTATGAGTTTATGAATGGCTAGATCAAAAACGACTGGGCATTCATTTCTTGTTCTCATCCAAAAATATCATGGGCTAAGCTCTGTTTTGAAAATTCCAGTTGCAGGCGTTTATCGTTTAATAACTCCGCAAGCTCATCCTGGGCGCGACAGGTGTGTGGCCTCCTGAAATTTCAATTGTGTATCGTTTATGTATCCAACTTCTGAATCAAAGTCTAAAGTGCTTCTGAAACTGTGTATGAAGCTTTTCTCTTTAGTTTAAAACTACTCGGTGTGCTTTCAAGGCAGTTAGCCTAGCCCCTAGAGTAATGACAGATGAAACTTTTAGGGGCCCTGAGTCACAATTGTTTCGATGGCCCCCATCTGTTCAATAAAAACCAGTTTCTCATGATGTTCGCATAATACTCGTGTTCATCACGCGAAATAACACACTCTGCAACATCAAATGTAAAGGGTAGATATGCAATGCGGAAGTGAAAACGTTTGTCCTATCATAACTCAGAAATGCGAAAAAGTTCTCAGTTTTTCCCACCATTTTAGACACTCAAACGTGAATAGTACTTTTCGTGCTTTTTTGCAGGCAAATTAATGTATCAGCATGTCAAAGTTTTGTTTCCGTATGAATTCGCTCTCAATACTCACCGGCGACAAATGATTTAAACGTTGTTGGTGGTTGTGAAACGTTAACGTTGGCATCGCTTTCACTTGCAGCTACACTGATCTGATAACTAGCCTTTGACGTTATTTTGGCTTCGTTAGTTTTACTGCACTCATTCTTATCCAATGATGGCTTTTTAGTTCTTACGTTTAATGTTAGAGATCAAGCCTGTCTCAAACCCATATGTCAGTAGACATGGCATCTTTTTGTTAATTTGCTCATCCCGTTTTTCTTGCTCTGATTTTCCTTTCAGCCGCTTCACTTTTGTATTCCCTGTGCATTTGGCCTGAATTTATGACATCCGTAATCTTAAGTACGAGGCACACTGTTTTCTCACAACACTCAAGGGCGATAAGCTTCACTACCAAAAAAAGTTAAATTGATTTATTTAAATATTATTATTTAAATTTAAATTATTTCGTGACTCAGAATGGGAGGTCTCGCGACCCGGACCCCTGGTATGTTCCATTGAACGTTGGGCAACAAATCATAGTGCATATGCAGGTTATAACTGTATTGAATGCTAGCTTTCATTTTGGGAGCCCCTTGACTGCAGTGACCCTGAGGCCTGTGCCTGACGAGCCTCATAGCTAATATGGCATTGCCCTTGAGTCTAAACAGAAGCACACCTTCGTGTCGGAATGAATGCAATAAGCATAGCCGGATTAAAGGATTGGGAGGTCCGTGGCAATTTTCACTGGAGGGCCCATATGACGTATTTCATGACGTCATCGTTTGTATAATTTATATTCTCTGATTCGCAACGTTCTTGATTCCTTTTTCCAGTGGTTGATTATGTGCCAGCCTTATTAACTCGATTGTTAGCCGCCTTTGATTGCAAAACGCACGCAATGGTGTTGAAAATTATTGTAAGCTGCCCTTGATTGTAAATCGCATTTGAATATACAGTTGGTTACCTAAGCCTCTGAGATGCATTCGCGACGTTCGCGTATTCGTGCGTTTTCCGTATTAATGATGCTTAAACCACTACAACTGCCTTCTGTTCATCATAATCCCTTCTGTGACGGATTTGCACGTGATGCTGAAGAAAATCGAATGCGAAATAAGAATTTGGTCGACAAAACGTTCCCAAGAAGAGACTGAGCGTCATCTATACCTTTCGATAAAGTAAAAGAATAAAAAATGTAAGCCGCCCTTAGTTGTAAGCCGCATGAAATGCCGAAAAATCTTTGTAAGCCGCGGCTTACACTCGAATAAATACGGAGCTCAACTGCACATAGAGTTAGCTGGGAGAAGAAAGTTTGTGATATAAACACTGCAGTGTATCTCACAAGAAAAATTATTTCCACAGGCTAGAGGGTGACTCGGCAAGAAATAACATTCACCCAAACAATAAGCAGAAACCAGAGCCAGCCAGTTTGAGCACAGGCGTAGGAACAGACATCTTTTTCGGGGTGCGAAGGATTTTTGCCCAAATTTCCACAAACCTGCCCGAAAAATACTTCAAAGAAAATGACCTCCAAGAAAAAGTAAATAAAAATTAAAAAAGACGACTGCATTTCTTTTCATACTGGGCGCATGTTTTCAAATCAAAGCACTCCAAGCACCATTTTTTGCCCAAATATCCTCAAAACGTGCCGAAATGTCCCCTAACTTGCCCGAAAAGGACTAAATAAAAGCATGACCTCCAATGAAAAAAGGTCTGCACTTTTTGCAAAGTCATAGCATATACTACTGCAATTTTGCGAAGGTATTCACACATTTTGCCCAAAATTTCCAGAGATTTTGCTCAGATTTTAAGTGATTTTGCCCGGATTTTCACCAAATCAAAAATTTTTGGGGTGCGCTTTCACCCCCTGCCCCCCAGCCCCCTTCACCAGCAAGTATAAATGTGAGAGGTGCTTCGAAACTTATGTCGTGATTTTCACCTCCATTTTCAGGTGCTCTGGTTCACGCTATTGTTTTAACGTTGCTGATTAAAAGCTTTGCTGTAAAAAAACGTTTGAGTCTCGGCGTTTTAGTTAACACCTCCAGATTCTTGCGCTTTTTCTCCTCAGAAACTTTGCCATTTTTAGCTCCTGGTGGCTAGGGCCATTTTTATGACCTACAAAACTCTATAATATGTCTTTAATTTTCTGATAATATGACTTTATATGACCAAATTGAAATGACTGAGCTTAAAGCATACAACTGCTGTGCAAAGAAGCATTACCAGCGAAAATAGGCATAAGATATGGTAGCCCCATGGTTTGTTGAAGCCCTCTAAAATAAACGGATCAAAAGATGAGCAAAACATATACAATGTTTCCTCAATATCTAAAGCTCAACTGGTGTATCAATAAAACGTGAAAGCAGATGAAACGTTAAAACGGATAATGCCAACGTTTTGTTGACGGTGCAGTCAACTTCTTCAGGGTGAACACAAAAGCGGCAAGCCATCTGTCAACCATGCGTCGACCGGGGTTAAGCCTTAGGCATAATCATTAGCAGCGCGGAATCACTGGACCTAATGAATTGAAGCGGGGTAGCAATTAAAGCAACAACGAAATTGGCGTGGAAAGGAATCACCTAGAAAACCAGTCAAGGCACAATCGACAGAAGCACCGACGAAACGTTAAATCAGCATTAGCACGACCGAAACAGTGGGCAAGCCATAAGCCGAGCAAAGTAATAAACGTCATCATTTGTTTATCAAAAAACGGTATATGTCTGGGAAAATGTCGGAGGATTTATCGTTCATGCTAGATTGGTTAGTGTTGATATAATAAGATTATATGAAACGGCGTTTATGAAAATCACATTCAAATTCTAAAACTTTCAACTGTTGCCAATCCATGGAATGGCCTGAGTCGAAAACATGTCGAGTTGAAGCACTTCTGTCGAAGCGTCTATGTTTAACATCAGCCATATGTTCTTTTTCTTTGTGTCTAGTCCCAAGATATCGTTTGGTTTCCCCGATAAAACGTTGATCACAATCACGACAAGGAATTGAGTAAATTACTCCTTGTCTTAAATTCTTGTTAATTGAATCTTTGGTTATACACACTGTTTCGTTTGAAGGTTATATACATTGTTTCGTTTGAAGCAAATTGAAAGCATGCAAATAGTATTGTTTTCGCGACATTTGTGCAGTAGGAGCGATGCACGAGCAGATAAACCCATGCCAAAAGAACAATTTTTAGAAAACGTTACAAGAAAAATTCAAATATATTTGCCTTGAACAAAACCGAAAATATTTATATTCAGTAGTGATTACTAAAATTAGCATAAAGTCAAACTTGCATAAAAATTATTAATGATACTCAACATCGGAATATAGAATTGTATTCTTGTATTTCTATTGAATCACGACGATTTATCAAACACTCGTGTAGGAGGCGGGGGTGCAGGGGAGGCAACTGCACCCCCAAGTTTTGAATTGGTGAAAATCCGGGCAAAATGTGAGGAAATTTGGGCAAAAAATTTCAAATTTTCGCAATTTTGCTGTATATGTGCGTTTACTTTACAAAAATGGCACCCAAAATGAAAGTGAGACGTTTTTTTTGAAGGCTATGTTTTAATTCAGTTGTTTTAGTTGTTTTCAGGCAAGTTAGGAGACATTTGGGAAAGCATGCGCAAAAGATGGTGGTTGAAGTGCCTCGTGCCCAGTGAAGCAGTGCAGTGGTTTTTGTTGGAGGTCATTTTCTCCGTTTTTTTCGAGCGGAAATTCGGGCTAATTCTTCGCACCCCCATGAAATTGCCTGCTTCTACACCAAACGAATATTTTATTTAAAACAAATAAATGTCATCACAGGGGAACCCTTGCAGCGGAGGGCTCGGGGCAATTGGCCCCGTTGCCCCCCCTTTATCCGGCCCTGGCAATAAGGTCTGTTCGTTAAAAGAATAATAACTTGTTGTGCCTGTTTTTATTAACATTTGATAGCTAAGGTAGACATCATAGTAAACAACTGACAGCGTAAAGTACGATATTGCCCCTAAAAATAAAAATGCAATAGAAATATATTCACTACAAGTCTACTTTCAATTTTGTTTGTAAATTTTACAAAAATTCTTATATCTGATTTCTCAAGCCAATTGGTATGGCAACCCCAAACTTTGCATTTCGCGCCCCATTTGGATCCATGACCCATAGTTTGAGAAGCCCTGCCCTCTACCATAGGCCGATGGTAAACAGCGTGAAGACAAGTTTTACAAAGCAGCAAAGTATCGTCGCGACACCCTCAACTATCCACATGAAATATGCGCAATGTAGAGACATTTTTCCCAGCAAAGCTCACAAGAAACTGTTCTAGCTGATTTAACAAACATATAGAATTTCAACAATCAATCTCTGTTTGCTGGAAATCTTGTAAAAACAACCAAACGTAGGATCCAATACGTAACTTTTTGCAGTCCACAGAATCGAAAAACTGCACTTTGTGGTGACTTTTAATGTTTTTCGTTAGGTTTAAGGGTTGACTATTTTTGGCTATAGGTTTTTGCCAATTTTAGCTACTTTTGGCTAACATTTTTGTGAAGTTTGACAATAAAGCATTTTGAAATCAGGCAACACTGCTGTTCAGGTCGCGACAGCAGAAATGCTGCCGAAGACTCACGACCCAACCTACTCCAGCTGAACACTGAAGGGCTTCCTGCAAACAAGATCGCTGTCATTCAGCACCTAACCTATAAGAACAAGGATTTCATCATCGTCCTACAGGAGACTCACTGCACAACTGCTGACAAGCTAGTGATTCCCAACTTTTTACTAGCTGGGTCAATCCTGAGCAGGAATCACGGCCTTGCCACACGTTTGTCCATGAGCGGTTGGAATGGTCACCGGTTGATCGGTCTCCAGAACAATCAAAGACTGTGTGTGGTTGTGCGTAGACGTTGCAGGATACAAGCTCATTAACGTCTAAAAACCTCCATGCTCGCGATTCACACCAACGGCCATCCCGACGTTCCCACACCCCAGTCCGTATGTTGGTGACTTCAATTGCCAACATGTCAACCAGGGTTACAACAAAACATCTCCTGACGGTGAGAGCCTGGACTCCTGGGCAACATCCAACAACGTTGGACTGTTGTATAACCCAAAGGAAACAGCCAGCTTCTTCTCTCGCCGTTGGAACGTCGGCACCAACCCAGACCTGGCCTTCGCGAGTTTCGGCCAGGACAGCCGACTGCCGGACAGACGTGTTCTAGGAAATTTCCTGCGGTCGGAACATTGGCCTTCCCTCATAACGCCACCGAAGATCAAGATTCCATGCTTTTAAGAATGTGATAAAGTTTTGCGATTTGCGTTTCGAAATTTTTGCGGGCATGGCTGCAGACTGAGTCCCTTCCATGATCGATAAATATATTGTTTTGATAGCCTTTTTAAAAAAGCAGGATGAAATCGATAGAAAGGCATTTAGAGATTACCACTGCATTATTCATCAAAAAAATTTGTGTGCAAAAACTTTACGATTTGATGCCGTCATGGAGGTGCTTCCTACTGTTGTAAAATTTATTCGGGAAAAGGCTTTGAACCACCATCAGTTTCAAATCTTTGCAAAATCCGAATGGGAAGCAGATCATCGCAATGTGATTTGCTATTGCGATGTACGCTGGGTGAGTCGTGCATACTTGCTCAAAAAAATTGCTGGATTAAAAGATCCAATCCAAGCATTCATGACCTACAAAAATAAACCGATTTTGGAATTTGACGATCCGCAATTTGTGGCAGATTTTGCATTTCTCACTAATATACCTTCTCACGTGGCGACTGTCACCCTCAAACGGCAACTAAGAGAACAACTAATCAACACTCTTTTCAGTCATGTGAAAGCATTTCAAGCTAAACTGACACTTTTTCATTATCAACTTGCCAAGAAAGATCTGAGTCATTTCCCAGTCATGACTCACATGATTTGCAAAGAGTACGCACTGAAGTTGGTAAAGTGCATTTCTGAATTGGAAAACACATTTAATGAGCGCTTTAATGACTTCCGTTTACTGGAGCAAAATATTAATTGTGTTACACCACCTCTTTCTCTTGAAACTGACGATGCATCAGCAGAGCTTCAACTGGAACTAATCCACTTCCAATGCGACGAATTAATCAAGAAGAAATTTGATGAAATTTCAGGACATGAATTCTATCGCAAATACATGTCTTCTGAAAAGTTTCCCAAGTTGAAAAAGAACGCAGTACTAATAATATCTCTATTTGGTAGCACATATGTTTGCGAACAGATGTTTTCTCGAATGAAACACGTAAAGAATAAGATTAGATCTTCTATCACTGATGGTCACCTGGAGCAATGCATGCAGTTGGCCACTGCATCGTTAGAAGCCGACATATATTTCCTAGTTCGAGAAAAACAAAATCAAGTGGCTTATTAACGAGTAATTATTGACCCCACTGATTTTATATGAATAAACTTTTTTTATGTATTATGTAAATTCATAAATTTTTACGTAAATTGTGTGCATTGCGCGATGAAACATTGTGAATGAACTTGATTGGTATTTCAGTTAGGTAAAATGTTTGTGGCCCGCAACACTGAAAAGGTTGTGCAGGTCTGTCTCAAATGAATTGGCTCAATAGTCATGGAACCAGTGAAACACAGTTGCAAGCAGCTAATATGTTTGTGGCGTAAATCATTTGCAACTGGTTGCTTTGCCAAAATAATTTTTGGTGCTTTCAAAAAGTTTTGAAAACTTTGTGGAGAGCAGTTGCCCAGTTGTCACCCTGGTTCCGGACCTGTAGTGAAACAAGTATAACGCTTGTTGTTAAACGCTTATATACTGCGCAACAATCGTCGGTGCGCGTGAGTCAGTGACGTAGCAAGGCAACGCCACTGTGCAGCGTTCTAGAATTTCACACTTATTCGTTCATCTGCAAATGTGTCAGGAGTTTGTGTCTCGGACACACGTCACGGTGCATTGACTTTCGCACACGCGACCGCAGTACAGGGCATGCTGTGAAATGGAAATTGTATGAAACGTTTGCAGATTATCGAAAAATTCCGTTCCTATCAATAGCACGCCGTGTGACACAACTTCCTGACATGCAACCTCTCGTGTAGTGCAGGAAAACAAGCTTTCCTGAAATCATTTAACTTCAGTAGAAAGCAAAACCATATCTTGGCTTTCAAAAGCTGGCGTGGCATTGAAAAATGTCAGAATGTCGTTCAAACACACACGATTTTGAGACTTGGACTAATTCAACGTGTATTGCAACTGGAGGCAGCGTCAAGTAACCGTTTCAGATTTCTGACAGGTTTTTCGAGGGTAGTTCCAATGGCAGTTACATCATTAAACATATTTACAATGTACATACACGCGAAAAATGGCATCGTTCGACGCAAGTAGAACCATTCAAGTTACGGGCAGAGCACTGAGAACAAGGGCTGTGAGGTTTACCCACCGCAATATAAAAACAAAGAACAGTTTCACATGAAGCGTCAAGTCACGTGAACTGTTATAGAGTATTCCAAACCGGAGACACCAAAATGATTTTCTATACAGTATGTGTTATCATGTGAGAAGCAAAGTAGGCAACAACCAAACATCGTTTTCCGCACTACTGGCAACATCGTGGTTTTTATCCCGTGTGTGTTCGCATGTGGCTGGTCAGGTGATGTGATCGGGTAAATTTCTTTCCACATTTCCGACAACAATAAGGTTTTACTCCAGTGTGTTTTCGGAAGTGCGTGGTCAGCCTGCAAGCAACGGAAAACAATGACAAAGTTGTCAATCAATTATCTACACCCAGTCGAGACTGCTAGTGAAAATCTAGAAGAAAGCAATGAAGAAGTGCTAGATACCACTAGACAACCTACATGGTGTGTATCTCCAAAACCAGTCTCAACAATTGGTAAAAATGATGAGATCGCAATAATAGACGTGGAGTTCCAAGAACTGCGCAACAAGCATCCAAATTAATCAAAAATTTTAGCTAGTTACAACAAGGAAGCAAGATAAAGTGGTTAACCACCACCCAAGACTTTCTCACAAGATTTTCAAAGGTGCATTTTAAATAGAAATTGCAACTGATTACTGTACCTAGGAAATTTCATATAGAAGCTAAAAAAAACATGGTTTTAGCTCTAACAATCGTTTATCATTCCATTATAAAGGCTGAAAAACCTCAACAAAAATAGGAATATGAGATCATGTCGTTATATAAAATAGAATGATCAAGAGCAAAATGTGCTCGTCATGAAGTAAATCCATTCACTAGGTTAATCCAGTCATCTTCCCTCTACAATTTTATATATGCAGATTTCGAAAAGTGACTTTTACTAAATTCTGAAAGAGTAATTTAGAAATTAGTTTGTTCCTATTTACCACCGGACACTTCTCTGGCAACCTATGTAAAAATGTTTGGCTGCAAGCTACAAAAGTTTTTCTTTCCCTACGTTTGGATGACCAATCCAGAGAAATTGAAAGAAACTCCACTGCCACCGGCTCAAGCCTTTCACAACGATTTGACATGCAAGGAAATCAGCGACGAAGAATATCAACTATGTCAGCGCGTGAGTAACATGTTTAACAAGCGTTGAATAACTTGTCTTTCATTCGTAGCAGCGTTATAAATCAGTTGGTTGGTGTTAGTAATCCCTTGAGAGCAGGGGTGTAGTGCTAAAAAAGAGGTGTGGGAACGCCGTTCCCAGGCCCGTTAACTAAGGGGAGCGTTGGGGAAACATGTGTTGGACCAGGGACGCCGGAACATCGTGAGGGGGGGGCAGTAAAAAGGTGAGGGCAATGGCAACTTATGAAAAACAAAACAAATCGTTACCAAATATGCTTGCTACTGTTCAGCAATAATGTTGACCTCAAAAGTATTAAAACAAACTATAAAAAATTTGTTTCAATTCGATCTTGATAAACTATAATCATAAAATAATTTACCTACGATGCTGTTTTGAAAAATACTCCTCCACCCCCGTTTCCCCCTTATAAAAGGTCAGGGGGGCAAGGACTCGCTTTCCGGCGTCCCTGCTTACCACTATCAGCAGTCACTGTCTCGCTGCATTGCCTGCCAAGATGTCTGCGTTCAACAGTCATATGTGATAAAATGCCTAATATTGTGATTTGAAGTAAACATTGGAACAGTGCTCTTCAACCTTTTGTCACCGTGGAATCCCTATATATATTCGCGTTTGTCATGGAACCCCCATTGACAAATATTAAAAAACACAAATTACTTGTAAGAAAATCAAATATTTCGTCAAATAAATCAAATGAGAAAATCAAGTAAGGAAATCAAATACTTCAACAAATAAACAGTTGTAATAGAAGTTAAAAAGTAAAAAAATTAGTGACTCGGCTGTTCTTGCATTTCTGGAATTTATCTGCTACATTCAGAATTTGGCCATCCGGCAAAAGGAACCCGTATCTCAAATACGTGTCGTCCCATTTTCTATTTTGGCAATTGAATTACATTTGCTCCGAATTAGGTGCCTCTTTTACATTTGAACTACGTTGCACATTACCGTCCACACCTTCTCTGTTGTTATTATTTCGCTTCAGATAAGACAATGTTACTTTGCTTCATCTGGCTTGATTAACACCCCTCAACGCCCGCGCCAGCCACTATTGTGACCGGCACCCTTTTAGGGCATAACTCGCCAGCTGCTGCAGCTAGAGAAGTGTTCAAACCCTCTACCGATTCAGGAAGTCTTCTAGTTCCGAGTCAAAAAAATTTTCAGTTTTGTATTGGGGGTTCTCTTGGGGGGACGTCACAAGTGGGGTTGTTTTAGCGTTTTTATGGCCTGTATACCCGGCCCTTGACGCCCATCGAATGGGCCCAAATTTTGACCCAAATATGTTTACGAAACTAGGCTATCCTACGAGTTTTTTGAGCCCTTGATTGGCTTTCTAGCATATCTGGATCAAAAATTATGCCACAAAAATTTGTCAAACTTCCTATCCCTTCAAACACTAACCTGTGGCGGAAAACACCCCGCGTGTATATGGCCATAACTCGCCCTTAGAATAGTCTAGAGAGCTGTTCAAGCCCTTTAAAGATTCGTGAAGACTAGTAGTTTAGACTGGAAAAAAATTTTCAGCTTGAGATCACGTTTTTTTGTTGATGTTTACATATTGAGAGGATGTTTATGCATATTTGTTTACATTTGGATAATGATGTCATACCCTGGGAGTCGAACAATCCATCAGATTTTGTGACTCGAAGTTTTTTGGACTCTAGGCTGCAATACGAGACTTAAGAGAGTTTGATGGACTTTCCTGAATTTCTGGTTCAAAAGTTATGGCAAACTAAGCATAAATTAATTAGGGAAATCCCCTGAAATTACTTAGGCATGTTCCCAATGATTTGGGGTCTAATGGCCCTATCTTGGGCACTAGAAACGCTATGAAGTCGATCTAGCCCTTTACAGCTTCATATTCCAGCCTAGAATACAACCAAATTTTGAGCCACAATTTTGGTCCATTATCCGGGTGTTGACGTCATAAAAGAACAACCAAAAAAAGCCAAACCTACCCTTTTTCTAACGACGGACCGAAAACCTCGAACCTAAATCTCAAAAGTTTTTTTTCAGTGAAAACTGCAAGACTTCATGAGTCTTTCGAGGGTTCGAATAGCTCGCCAGCGTGTTCTAACGGCGAGTTATCGAAAATCGAAATGGTGCCAGTGGGAGACTCAATGCATTTTCTGCAACTTGCTGATTTTGGGGTAATACGTTTTTTATGGGCCATAACTTTGGTTCCAGACATGCTAGAACGTCAATCACGGGCTCTATTGACGAGGGAAATCATGCAGTTTCCAAAAAAAGTTTGAGTCAAACTTTGGGCTCAATGGATTGGCATCCAGGGCTAATCAAAGTTGGTCAAAAGTTCACAAACACCCCCACTTTGGGAGCTCCTCCCAGGTGAATCCCTAACCCTAATTTTAAAAAATGTTTTAATGGAACCAAGAAGACTTGCCGCATCCGTACAGGGTTTGACCAGCTCTCTAGCTATAGCGCCTGGCGAGTTATGAAAAAAGTGTCGGCTACAGTTATAAACAAAAGTTCCGGCCACTAGAGGGCGCAAGTGCGTGAAAGGGCAAATATAGTACAAAGTTGAGTATCACACTGTTTTTACTTTTTTCCCGCAAAGTTTGAACGGCAGCTCTAGTCTGTGACTCAGTCAACTCTCTACTAGACCAGTGTTGCCACTCTGTTGTTACGGAAAAGTACTAGATTTCGTGGTAAAAAACCACTAGATTCACAAAAAAAACACTAGATTACAAAAACAAATTTACACACAGTATAAATGCCCAGAAAATGCGTTGCAATGCCAACCACAGACATTGTGCAACTTTTTGGAAGCCAGAGACAACGAAAACGGTAAATAGCAGCAAAGCTTGTGTTTGTTTGTACAGAGCGCTAAAACTTTTAACAGATGGCCAAGTGACTTCCCAGCGGTTTAACTCAAAACATATTTTATTGTCTTGTGTAATTCAAGATTTAATTAGGCAGAATGTTTGGCAAATTACAATTGCACTAAATCAAAAGGTCTCGATTACAGTTGCAATAACACACAATTGTGCAATTAATCACATTCACCTCACTCATAAAAAAATACTAGACAGCCATGAAAAAAACACTGGAACAGTAGATGAAATGAAAAAACACTAGATCTAGTGGAAAAACACCTAGGAGTGGCACCACTGTACTAGACTCAGGCTGCGTCTGCTTTCTACTCAAGTCTATTCTACTGTGAACTGCACATTGGCAACATCGCTTCTGTGATGCAACAATAACGCTCTTCCTAATTGCACAGCAATGAACAAGTGACGCCACAACCACCAATATTTCTTGTTCCGCTATCTGCACTCAACCTGCTGTATAACCAACTGGCCTACTTGGAGTCTGAATGCGGCACGACACGGGCGCATCCAGGGGGTCTGTTTGGCTGTCATGACAGGCCCCTTTGTGCCGCAGGTAATCAGCATTAAAGCCAATAAAAAAACAAAAGCTTCCACTGCATGTCTCTAATGCGGGTGATTTGAAACAGGCAACAGCATTTCCCTTCTAACGTTGCATAGTATTATTCCGAAACAAGAACGTCCCTGCCTTGTCTAAATAGTGCCTGTGCAATGACATCAAACAATCCACCTTTTTGAACACTTTAAACTAATATTGCGTCGACGCAGGTGTTTAAGAATTTCCTTCTCTGACAGTCATAAGTGTACGGCATGGAGATGCGGTCACATCCCCAACGCTGAAAAATTGGCCATTATTCGGGCAAATATTTTCAACATTTGGGCAAAGTATACAGCTACAATCACATGTAAATGAGGTGGTCTCTGTTTTCCAAACTAAGGCAAAATAATGGCCAAATCAACGGCAAAATAATCTGAGACTATTTTGCCATTCCTTTTTGCCCCTGATGGCAAAATAGACACTGCTCTTGAGTAAACTGGAACCAGGGGTTAAATCCAGCAGGCTTCATCAAATTTGAGCCAACTAAAAAAATTCATTCACGTTTTGAGTAAACTTGGAAAGATTTGAGTAAATTAGGAGCATTTTGGTATGGTCCAACAACTTCAATTAATTTTGGGCAAATGAGAAACGCTTCATGCAAATTTGGCTGAAAATAAAACCATTTAGATAAATTGGAAGCATTTGGATGAAGCCCATCAGTCAAATCAAATTTTGGCAATTTGCAACAGCTTCATTCAATCGTGGGCAACTTTGGTACATTCAGAAAATCTGGCTGAACTATAAGAGCTTTATTCAAATTTGAATCATTTGGGCAAATTTAAAAATCTCAATGAAATTTTAGCAAATTGAGACAACTTCATTCAATTTTGTGTGAAGTTAAAAATGTTTCCTTAAATTGGAAAAATTTGGGTAAATTCCAACAAACTAAAACAAGTCTGGCCTACTGACAAGAGCTCCATTCAAATTTTGGCCAAGTCGAACATCTTCATTCAATTTTGGGTAACTTCAAACAGCTTTATTCATTTTTGGGGAACTTCGTACAGCTTCATTCCAGTTTGGGTAATATATAAGTTCTTCATTTAATTTTGCATACAATTAGAAACGTTTGGGCAAATTCCAACGGCCTTAATCACATTTGGGTAATTGAAACAGTTTCGTTCACACTTAGGTACAATTCGAACCATCTGAGCAAATTGGAAGAGTTTCATACAGACTTGCATATATTATAAATGTTTGGGTAAATTACAACAGATCCATTCAAATTTGGGCCAACTGAAACAACTTCATTCAAATTTGGGAAGAGTTAGAAACATTTTAAAATTAGGAATTTATAGTAGTAGCCCACCATTCCAACTAACCCTATATTTTGTAAACCTCAAATTGTTGATGCTGTAAAGTGTACAACTAAGATGTAGTTGTACTGTAGCTGCAAAATGTTTTTATGATAGTAATGTGCTGTAGCTGTGATATGATAATGTGATGTTTTGGTGTCTCAAACTTGCTTGATGTTGTGAGATTTGTCTGTTTCCGCGAAGTATTCACGAAGACAATCAACTACGTAACTGCAGCTGTATATGTTGTGTGGTCGTGAAGTAGCTGTGATTTCATACTGTTTAGGTTTAGCCTACATATTTTCCGTTTGTTTCATGCAATGAATTTCAAATATTAGGCTACATCTTGCCAAATTTTAATGTTTCAATTTTATGAAAATTTTATGAATGTTTCAATTTTATGAAGATGCTGAACAACACCTTCCATACGTGGTGGCATGAACAGCAATTTTTGGTAATTTTATTGTAATTCAGGCCCGTAACCAGCTTTGGACCCCAGGAGGGGCGAAACGTTTTCTGAGAGGGGCCCACATTTTTCGAACTATGTCTAATACTTTTAAACTACGTCCAACACATTTTTCCAGGGGGGGGCGAAAAATTTTCTAGGCGGTTTCTCCCCTCTGCGTCCGGACCTGTTGTAATAGATAACATTTTTCAACAAAATAAATATTACCATTTTTCACATCTGGCTATGCAGAATACTGATTGCTAGTTCAGGGCGTACGGCTTTGAACTCCGGTAATTAGGCATGTAGACACCTTGATTTGTTTGCAATGGGATGTTTTAGTCTTAACAAAGACTTGCTGTTCATACGTTTTTTTGGATAAACAAGATCAAATTTGGGCAAAACTGTTTTGCATCCCCTAGAATATGTACTCCCGTACACATATGCTGACAGTGCCAATTCCAATGCAAGCAAAGCTGTCAGAAACTCATACACTGCCACGCACACACAGAGTTGTTTCGCAATATTTCGCTTCATGGCGAGAGGGCACAGTCTCCAATCGCGACCGGTTTGTCATGCAGTTTCGGGCTAAGTTTTATCTCCTGTTCACAACTACTAGGTTATGACAAAATTAAATAAGTTTAGGCCTTTATCAGGGTCACGCCAAGTAATGCGGGTTCGTTTGCACTGAAGCTATATTTTTGCGAGGAATTTTTCAGAAATTATGGTCGCATCACATTATCTGACAAAATATCAGCCAAGCGTTTGTATTTCGAAATTAGCCTTATTAGAATTGAGCAGTTGACGTTGTTGTTTGCTGCGCAAGAAGCCCTATGTTGATTTCGAGTAATTCACTTTTACATTACGATGTAAAATCATCAGAGCAATTGCAACTCAATCGTTCTTTGAAGTAAATTCGCAAGTGTCTTTATAAAAACACCGTCATATTGATAGACAGCGCTCCACAGACGCAGTTGTGCAGCTGATTGTCAGCATCGATTTTATAAGTGCATGTATGTATGGATACAGGGACTCCAGAACAGCCGTAGGGCAGGGGGGAAGTAAAAGAGTTGAGGGCAGTAGAAACTTTTAAAAACAAACAAATCGTTACTAATTATGCTTGCTTTTGCGCAGCAACAATGTTGACATCAAATAACAGCAGAAATTACAGAAAACCATTCTGAATTTTATGGGTGCTCGAATAGCTGCAACAAATTTGTTTCAGGTCGATCTTGATCAACCATAAAATTACCTGTGATTCTGTTATGAAAAGACAACTCCGTCTCTGTTGGCCTCTTTTGAAAGGCCGGGGGGAAATACCCCGTCATTTCACCGCTCTCCGGCGTCCCTGAAATTACCTATGTTGCTGTTATGAAAGGCACCTTTGCACACCCTTTCAAAGGGCAGGTGGGGGCAGTTCCACCGTCATGCATCCCCGTTCCGGCATCTTTGTGTGGATAAACAGCTCTCATTGCAGTATGGCTAACATTTGCCGAATGTTCGACAAGCTAAGTATCTTTTCAGCACCATGTTCGTAGGAACAAACAGCGATTGTGATGTAATGAATGCGCTATGACCGAAAGCAATAACTTGGAAGTCTTTCCTTTTCTGGGCAACACTGCTTTTCAGGGCAAGCGCAAGTTGCTCAAAAATCCTGAAAGATAAATATATATTCAATACAGCAATGTTTGTCAAGCCACAACAGTGACCCACACCAAGCGAATCGATCGCAATTTATTGCGTAAGGAAACTAGTTTCGTGTATTACACATCTTCAGTCCTGCCAGGACAACTCTGTTTTTCAGGGCAAGCGCAAGTTGCTCAAAACTCCTGAATGTAAAAAGTATATCCAATACAGTGAAAAATTCCAGGGCAACTCTGTCTTTCAGGGCTAGCGCAAGTTGTTTAAAAATCCTGAATGATAAAAAGTATATTCAATATAGTGAACAATTTCTGGGCAACTCTGTTTTTCAGGGCAAGCGGCGTTGCCCAAAGATCCTGAATAATAAAAATATATTCAACAAAGTGAAAAATTTAAGGGGAAACTCTGTTTTCAGAGCAAGCGCAAGTTGTTAAAAGTCCTGAGTGTAAAAAGTACAGTATATTCACTACAGTAAAACTTTTCAGGCAACTCTGCTTTTTTTAAGGGCAGGCGCAAGTTTCTCAAAAGTGTGAACTGTGAAAAAATTTTAGTGTATATTCACTTGGGGGCGATGCGCGTAATTTGGGCTAGTGTAGTTTGTAATCAGGACCAACGTCGTGATTGTTTATAGTGACTTTGATCTGGACCAAGCCCTAGTTTTCTGTGAAAATCGAACAATCGGATGTCGATAGTTCAACAGATTGATATAAGAAGTCGGTAACCCTTTCTTTGTTCGTTTTTGCTGGGTAGAGGTGCAGGGTGTTAAGACGATAGATTTTTTTAATAACAGGAGTTTTAGAAGCGTGCCGCACGGACGTGCAGATTGTTTGGCTCCTTTGAGTGCGCGTCTTCAAGTGCCTTGCTCAACCGCACAGCTGCGACAACACAGGCAGGTTTAAGGAGTCAGACCATACGGGAACCGGAACAGTCCTTTTGAAACATTGCGTTGCGTCATCGAAGTCGCGTACAGTACGTATTTGCATCAGTAAAAGCAATTATCACAAAATGTCTTGTCTGGGAGAACACAACACGCAAAGAACTTCAACCCCTTGAGTTAACAAGCAAGGTAACTACAGAATTTCCCTATAACGACACCTCTAGGGGATTGCATAAAGAACGTTATTGCCGAAATGACATTAGAAGCAAATTGAAATGCATATTAAAGATGCCATCGCGAACAAACAAAATGTAACGTTAAGGGCGAATTGACGTTACAGAGGAAGCCGTTATAAACGAATTCAACTGTATAGAACAGATTTACATAAGGTTTCAGGCCCCATTCGGATTAAACAAAAAAGTTAGTTTTAGGGCAGTTGTCTATTTTTAGGGCAAATGGTTACTTTCAGGGCAAATTCCCCCCTCCAGTAAAATGCTTTCCCGTACGCCTATGGTTGAAAGACAATACTTCCGTGCGATAAAGAAGCGTATAACATGGAATCAGGCACAAACCTGGGTGATTAAGATAGCTGGTCAATCACCACCCCACGTAACCCTGATTTGTTCGCAGGCAGCCATCTGCTTGCTGCGCAAAAACTTGAGCGCGAATGTTACGTCATAAGGAACAGTACAGGGAATTTGCTTTAATTAATCAGAGACAAAGTAGCAAGTTGGGTTTAACAAGCCTCTGTGCAAAAAGCTAGCGTGGCGGTTTATGAGCAAATATTGCCGATATACTATCTGTATATCGGCGGAAATTTGCCGATATAATACTTTGGCAACATCGTAAAATTCATCTGTCGATTTCTAGTCCTAAGAGAAAATGTAGTTTTATGCTGGAAAGTGATATCAAAAGCTGTCCTTCCATGACATACCCAATTTTACAGGCTGGATGCGCCACTGCGGCACGGTGATTTAAAAAACTTCATAATGACGCATCAACATACTGAAGCAAAAATCATTTCCCTTAAAAAACGAGGAACCCTCACGGAACCCCATTACATGTTTTGCAGAACCCCTGTTGAAGAGCACTGCATTAGAAGATTTGCTGCCATGTTATTGTTACAAATAAAGACCAACAGTAAAACAATCCGCTCGCAAGTTTCGCAACATGCCTCTGCAAGTAACGCACATGAGTGAGCTGCAAGCTCACCACTGCATGACACCAGAACAGTGAACCTGGTTCTTGCGCAGTATTAGTGTAACAGCGGCAAATAAAAGCTGGCGTCAAGTTTTTTAGAAAATTTTGATTTTTAGTCCCAATTTCCAGGGAGAGGCAAATGCCCTACACCCTGCGGACGCCCATGGTTTTGACGTGCCACGGGTTCAAAACTGTTCGATTGAGTTCAGTGTAAAAGCGCACCCACGAATAATAGTCATTATTTTCGCATTAACATGTTCAGCAACAATGTTGACCTCAAATATAATGACAGAAATTATAGAAAACCATTCTGAATTTTATGTGTGCGCGAATAGCTGCAGTAAATTTGTTTCAAGTCGATTTTGGTAAATCATTAAATTTTTATGATACTGTAATGTACGAGCACCTGTGCCCCGTTGCCCCACTTTCAAATGGCAGGGGAGGCAGTGCCTCCGTCATGCATGCCCGTTGCGGTGTCCCTGTGTTGGACATTATAGCATGTGTAAACTCAGACTGTATGCATAACCGTTGTTTTCGTGCATGCTATCAATGTAAAATTTAGGACCTTCAGAAAACTCTTCGCACCCCCTGGTGTTCCAAGCTTGTTGTGGGTCTGGCCGTCCCCACGCTTTCCCACCCCACTACACCCCCGATTTAGATCAAACCCGAAATCTAACACCAAATATTACTCAGATGCTGTCACACGGAAAAAGCTCCTTCAGCTCTCGCAATCCACTCAGGCAAGCTGTAACCTACTCCGTAACAGCCTGAAAACTTCAAGATTAATTACTGAACTCCTCTGAAACGAAGACAGAAGGGTTACGATAAATGCAAGCAATCAGACGAAGCGTAGAGCATGTAAATACCATTGGTGATGTCACAAACAGCGATTACACAACCATGCTTCGGTGCTACACACGAGATTACTTGTTTATTCATTTATGCTTCTCCAGGCGCTATCTAAATCTTCAAGTAACGTCACTGGCGCAAACAGGTGTGGGAACGCGTTCACACATCAAAAAACGTTGTGGGAACGCCGTTCCCACCCCACTACACCCGTGCCCTTACTTGAGAGTGGTATGCGATACCGAACGGTACAGCCAACAGCGCAGTAATGACAACACATCGCAAACAAACAGCGCATCGCCCAAATAATAAGTACTTTTAAAGCAAAGAGTAAACATTTTTTTGTATTTGTCAGTTTTGGAAGGAGCATGGAATTAAATCAACGTTGGATTTTTTACAATACTACAACACCCTGGATTGCCTGCCGTTTCTCGAAGCTATTGAGAAACACGTCCACGTGTACAAGAAGATGAATCTTGATGCATTTAATAATGCTATTTCTTTGCCAGGATTAACCAAGATAAACTTATTCAACTCTATGCCTCGAGGAGATTTTTTACCACAGCTTCAAAAAGCAACACTCGATGTCGATTGAAGTGTATTGTGTAACGTCTTCACTCCCACACGCAAAACGCTAGACTTTAAACATGCATCGCAGTAAAGAGAAAAACACAAATACACGAAAGAAGACGAGGATATATACATTGCGGTAGTATAGAGTATACACTTGATGGCGCTAATGCATTTACTGTACTTTGATGAAATACAAGCTTTCAAGATACACGCATGAATGTCGCCATCATAATTATTATAATGAAGAACTGCAAGGACTCCCAAGTACATCGATGCATAGAATGCATGAGTTGTAGGTTGCGAAGGACCAACGGTCGTCTAGGCTGCAGACCTCCAGGCCCGTCGCCAGGATTTAGCAGCAGGGGGGGCCAAAAACCAAAAGGGTGCCACATTTTTAAAATACTGTATTGGATGTATGCAGCAACCAGGGGGCCAAACGTGAAATGAGGGGCACAGATTTCAAACGGGGGGACTGGCACCACTGCTCCCCCCCGTTGGCGACGGCCCTGCCGACCTCCCAAGGAAAAAGCTGCTTATAGTGTAAAGGGAACAGTGTACAATAGTTAGTAAAAGTCTTTTACTCTGGGTATAAAATGTAATATATGCAAACCGGTTATATGGTAAATTGAAGTAAAATGCGTTTCAAGCAAGGACAAGTCACAAGAAGAAAACGGTTTAAATTTGTCACAGTGCACATTTACTGTTTTTATACATTCAAAAACATTCGTGAATGCCAAAGAGGAAATGCGTCATAAGCTATAGACCGCTGCAGCACCACAATAGTGTCATGATATTTAAGCAGGTTGGGAACCGGTCGCGTAATCATGCTTTGCGGAAAAGAACTCGTCAATGCATTCATGAGAAACGTAAGTGCATTTGTTTTGTGTCTATAGATTAAGCATCCCGCAATTTCATACACTGGTTTGATGCAAGTAGTGAGCGCAACAAAAGCCTATCATAACAGAGATACTTCATGTTTTGACACTTTCTACTGTAACAGCGATACGTATTTAAATCAATCCACTTGGTTCATGTACAACAATAAATAAGAACACAAGTATGGTTCTAGTAGCTGAGTATCAAATATTTCTTATATTCTGCCTGAAAAAGTGTCACACGTTTTATTTTTTGGGTAGCTTGGGTAATTTGCAATAGACCCAAGGCTGGTGACATATACAGAGAAACATGACTGAAACAAAAAAATATTTTAAATATTCATTGCGGCAATGCCGCAAAAATGCTGAAATGCACAAGGCCAATGGCCTAGCAGCTGCACTACAGGCTGATAAAACCAAGAAGTCATTTTGGCAAACGGTCAATAACAAATACAGATCCCCATCACTACCAACATTGGTGGGAGAGGCAAATGGGGTTTCAAAGTTGGTTGTAAAGACTAGATGTGTGCCAGGCATATGCAGAATCGCATGGGATTATTTTTAATTGTAACAAAATTGTTTGTATGACGTTTAAGGCTAAGAGTGCAAAAAGCACAGCCACTCCAGTCTTGAAATTAGGTGGTCAATACGTTAAATCTGTTGACCAATACAAATATCTGGGGATTTTATTGGATAATGAGCTCTCAGATGACAAAGACATTCAGAGACAACTGCGATATCAATATTGTGCAGCAAACAAGCTGCGAGCCTCTTTTTCCCGTTGTTCAGATGCAGTTAAAAATGTACTTTTTCGTTCCTTCTGTACGCCCATGTATGCATCTCAATTATGGTGTAATTTCAGGAAGTCATGCATGCAGAGATTGCGTGTGGCCTATAAGTATGGTTGCAGAACTCTATAAAACGTGCCCTGGAGAGCGAGTGTTAGTAACCACCAAGTTCAATGTAACATTCCTACCTTTGAGGCTCTGCTACGTAAATACAAGTACCTGTTTCTCGAAAGATGCAGAAAATCTAACAACGTATGGTTGCGTGCTTTGATGCAGTCAGATTTTTTGTACTTGTCACTATTCTTTGAACACTATAATCGCATTTTACTCTGTGAATGAGTGATCGAACTTTGCAGTGTCCGCTTGATCGGTGGCATGTCAAGCCACAATGCTTTCGCATTCTACCTAGAATCGACCAAGTTAGGAATCAGCGCCCTACTCCGCAGTAGTGCTGTAACAAGTGTTACGTGTTAACTAACAACAGTGTTAAGAATGTGTCTGTAACCCTATGGTTCTGTCTTCAATGCAGTTGCAAAAAGTGTCTGTAACCCTGTGATTCCGCCGGCTTCAATGCCTTGTACTACGTTCTGTTTTGTCTGTTTTTATCATCCTGCGTTCTGCAGAGTGTGTGTGTTCATACTATGGACTTCGTGTCTGCTCAAAAACAAATAAATTAAAATTAATTTTTTTATCTCCTGAGGAATTTTTGACCAGATTTCTATTGCACTATATTTTATCATTTTAGCAAGCAAATTGTCGAGTTTTGATTTGTCTTGTGTTATATGAATGAACATCAGTAATGAGTTTAAAATAATTGTTAAACGTAGCCGGTAACTGAGAGGTAGTATATTTGTGCATGAATTTGCTCACTTCAAGGTTGTGTATATCTTTTAGTTGGATAATTTTTTACATTTTATAAATGGTAGTAACTTTGTTTGTCAAAAGTTTCTGTGTTTAAGCATCTCCTGGCGCGGTTTAAGATAACCGATGTGATCAAAATAAATCTCGTCTGCGGGCTGAGGATCATTTTTCAACGGCACGTAGAAGCGGGGGTCAAAATAAGAGAGCATCTGTACAAAGACAATGTGAAGACTGTACACAATGTAATTGTCTGTGACGTACAAAATCTAATTGTCTATTAGTTTCATATAAAGACATAAAACATTATATCAATTTGGCTTTGCCTATATTCGAATGCGACAGAGAGACCCCTTATGTGGTTTTTATATTTTGCTTTGAACACTCTTTAACAACTTGCAGAAGTAGTGAACCTAATTGGACGTCAGCTAATGTTGCCGGGCCTATGCGTTGTGCAAGTACTCGTGTCTAATTAAAGCTAAGGTCGAATGGAGTAGTGACGCCACACGCGTGGCGCAACAATCGCATAACTCCCACAGTATTTGGCTCTTTTGAGGTCTCCTACGGGCATGCCTTGGCGTGCCTGGTGAGAAAATGTGTTCACATAGACAAAGTGTGTCTTAATTAGGTTTAGTTTCATCTAAAAAACTATTTGAACAAGTGCTGGATTGGATCCACACTTTGTGCAAAAACACATGAGTTTGACAAGCTAGATTTCAAGTATCTATTATAAAATGATTTCAAATCTATGCAGAAAATCTATTTACCAAAATATTGTTACTTGATTATTTTTATTTCCATCTAAAAAGCAATTTTAATAATTTTTGGATTCGAGCCACCCTTTGCGAAAAAAATACAATTTGTGTTCAAATTGTCTACTTAGTTTTAAATTGTCTGTAAGGAAATGATTTCGCTAATTTTGATTTTTTAATTAATTGCATATTAAATTTTCGTGACATTATTTTATCTCACTTTAAACAGTTTGCACCTGCCAATTAAAATGACCACCAATGTCAAAAATATCAACCGTTATAAGAAAATGACGTCCCTTGTGACGATCATTGTGACTAAAAATAGTATGCGACAAAATGGTGGCGATTGTGATGTCACCTCCATCAATTAGTGACGTCATTACCGGAAATGTTGAAAAATACCAACCGTTATAACAAAATGATGTCTATAATAGAATCCGACAAAACGACGTCTATTTTGATGTCACAGGATGTGACGTAACCGGATATGACGTCATGATGCCACTTCCGATGCCCGAAAGTGTAGGTCAAGTTAACGGCATATACTACTCCAGGGGCCATGGCATATGCGTAAATTTGTCCCTGCGTTTGACAATATACTTCGACATTTATACTCAAGACTCCACTGTCTAGATGTGTGTAGCAGTGATTAAATTTGTAGTTGAGTCGGAAGGATTTCTCTGTACCTCTGTACTGACTTGTGAGCTATACAGTAATGGTACTCCTTCCAGTTAAAAAGACATGCCAATATGTTTTTCGTGAAGAAAGATAGGTAGCCCATAATGTCCACCAATTTCTATTTAGGAACAGGTTTTTCGTACTCAAGAAATTCAGTATGCTAGTGGTAGTCACATGGATGTCCATAGATTTTTATTTAAGAGTTGTTCACTTTGTTCATGTGTATTTTTAACTTATGGACCCTGCGCAGGTGCGGATTTACCATTAGGCTAAAAGGCTTAAGCCTAGGTCCCCCGATTTCTGGGGGCTCAAAAATTTTGGGAGTAAGGACAATTTTCAGCATTTCTGTAGGCAATTATATTTACATTTTGGTTCAACGCACGTTTTTCTGCCATGCTGCCAACAAAAGATTTCTACAGAAAAGAGAGCAGAGGGACTGAAGTGAATGATGAGCATCCTCTTTTCATGGCGTGGATAATTGGTTATCGTTACGTACATTGTATGGAACAAAACACTTGAATCCATTTTTCAGATTGCACGAGGCCATTGAGGTACTTTATAAATATGTCATGTCAGTGTGGACAGATAACTTCATCGCTGCCTTTTTCGTTAGTTTCTGTTTTTGTACCTGATATCGAGGAAACTCAGAATAAAGCAATATCTTTTTTCACTGGAACAACTTGTTCAGTGAATATAGCATCATGCCAGGTGCTGATTTGTATGACATCAGTCGTCGTACACGAAAACCTTCCAGAAGGGCCCTCAATCCAAAATAGCCTAGGGCAGGAGTGGGCAGTTAATTTTGCTCGGGGGCCATTTGCAGAAGGCCGCATTTTGCCGAAGGCCATGTCTTTTCATGGAAGTAGAAGCAAGTCTCCGTTAAGTTAGACTCAGTACCAACATTTACTGTGACAAGGTGGAGAATATTTCAGATTTGAAACTTTTCCTGAAGGCTTCCGCGGGCCATAAATACTGTGGCACATTTGGCCCGCTGGCCGCTATTTGCCTACCCCTGGGCTCGGGCTGCGAAAATGAATATTCGCCTCTGACTATGCGCCAACTTAATCCTGCACTGCCCTTGCTACGTTACTGTGCATAGTTCTAGATTATCACACTCTTGCATTCATCTGCAAGCATGTTAGGAGTCTATATTTTGGACACACAGCGCAGCGCAATGATCGTCCAGGGCTGCTGTAGAACAGGGCATGCTATGAAATGGAAACAGTATGAAACATTTGCAGACTATGGAAAACATCCGTTCCTTTCAATAGCATGCCCATGTCCCATAACTTCCTGACATGCAACGTCGCGTGAAGGTTAGGAAAACATGTTTTCCTCTAATCGTTTCGCTTCAACACAAGACAAAACCATATCTTGACTTCAAAAAGTTAGAAGGTCATTGCAAAAATTGAAGACGTCATTTTATTAAAAAAAACAAAAATTGCATTAAAAACGCTGGTCAAGCACAATGGTTGAGACACGATTTTGAGACTTGGATAAATTCAACATGACATTTTCTATCCAGTGTGTGACAGCATAAGAGAAGCAAAGTAACCAGCAACCAAAAATCCTTTTTCCGCACTTCTGGACACATTACAGGTTTTCTCCAGTGTGTGATCGCATGTGACTGGTCAAGTGGCTGGACTGGGAAAATTTTTTTCCACATTTCTGACAACAATAGGGTTTTTCTCCAGTGTGTGTTCGCATGTGTATGGTCAGGTTGCAGGCTTGAAAAAATCTTTTTCCACACTCCTGACAAAAAAAAAATTTTTCCCCAGTGTGTGTTCGCATGTGCGTGGTGAGGTGACCGCACTGAGAAAATTTTTTTCCACATTTCTGACAACAATAAGGCTTTTCTCCAGTGTGTGTTCGCAAGTGATTAGCCAGGCTGCAGGCAACGGAAAATCTTTTTCCACACTCTTGGCAACAATAAGGTTTCTCTCCAGTATGCGTTCGCATGTGCGTGGTCAGGCTGCTGGAATAAGAAAATATTTTTCCACACTCCTGGCAACAAAAAGGTTTTTCTCCAGTGTGTGTTCGCATGTGCATTGTAAGGTGGCTGGAGTGGGAAAATTTTTTTCCACACATCTGGCAATGAAAAGGTTTTTCTCCAGTATGCGTACGCATGTGCGTGGTAAGACCGTTCGCAAAAGAAAATCTCTTTCCACACTCATGGCAACTAAAGGGTTTTTCTCCAGTATGTGTTCTCATGTGTCCTCTCAGGTGGATGGACTGGGAAAAGCTCTTTCCACATTCCTGGCAACAAAAAGGTTTTTCTCCAGTGTGTGTTCGCATATGCTTGGTCAGGGTGCTGGACTGCTAAAATTTTTTTCCACACTTCTGGCAACAAAATGGTTTTTCTCCTGTATGTGTTCGCATGTGCGTATTCAGGATTCTGGCAACGGAAAATCGTTTTCCACACTCCTGACAACAATAAGGTTTTTCTCCAGTGTGGGTCCGCATGTGAATTCTCAGATTGCTGGAGTAGGCAAGATTTTTTCCACACTCCTGGCAACAAAAAGGTTTTTCACCAGTATGTCTTCGCATGTGAATTCTCAGGCTGCTAGACTGGGAAAATATTTTTCCACACTTCTGGCAATGAAAAGGTTTTTCTCCGGTATGTGTTCGCATGTGCATCGTCAGACTGCTGGCAACAGAAAAGCTTCTTCCACACACCTGGCAACAAAAAGGTCTTTCCCCTGTGTGTGTTCGGATGTGCTTCGTCAGGCTGCCGGCAACGGAAAATCTTTTTCCACACTCCTGGCAACAATAAGGTTTCTCTCCAGTATGTGTTCGCATATGAATTCTCAGGTCGTTGGACTGGGAAAATCTTTTTCCACACTTCTGGCAATAAAAAGGTTTTTCTCCAGTGTGTGTTCGCATGTGCGTGGTCAGACTGCACGCAACAGAAAATCTTTTTCCACACTCCTGGCAACAAAAGGGTTTTTCTCCAGTGTGTGTTCGCATGTGCGTGGTCAGACTGCACGCAACAGAAAATCTTTTTCCACACTCCTGGCAACAAAAGGGTTTTTTTCCAGTGTGTGTTCGCATGTGCATGGTCAGACTGCACGCAACAGAAAATCTTTTTCCACACTCCTGGCAACAAAAGGGTTTTTCTCCAGTGTGTGTTCGCATGTGAATTCTCAGGTGGATAGCCTGGGAAAAGCTTTTTCCACAATCGCGGCAACAAAACGGTTTTTCTCCAGTGTGTGTTCGCATGTGAATGGAGAAGCTGTATGCATGGGAAAATTTTTTTCCACACTCCTGGCAACAATGTTGTTTTCTTTCCAAATGAATTTTCACGTGTTTAGTGAAACACGAGTTTTGTGTAAAACTTTGCAAAATTTCTTTTTGACATTTTCTTTTCGTAGGCTTGACGAACATTGATCTTTTAGTTGCGATTGCGTCCAAGTCTTTGCTACCTGTTTTTTAAAAACACGTTTAGCACGTGGTGTATTTGAAGCCACAGTTTTAAAAGCAATAACTTCTCAACATGTGAGCTTTGATCTGCAAATGTGCTGTATACATGGCCTGGGCTAGGTTGTTTAGGGCATAGGCGCAGGCAAATGTTTGGGGGTGGTAAGGATTTTTGCCCGAATTTACCCAAGCTTGCCCAAAATCTTTTTGTGACACTTTAGCCACACATTTTCTCTCACAAAGATTGTGAAGACCTTGTTTTGGTGTGGCCCCCATAAAGAGGTCTTCATGTGTTTTTCTGCAAACGTTGGTCGCCATTTTCGACAAATCAAAACTTTCAGGGCTGCACTTGCTCCCCTGCAGCCCCGATTTCGACGCCACTGGTGGGTGGTCTCGTCAAGCATGGACTTTGGGGCCTCCAATTACGGAACGACCGGGTCCCCGGCCCCGGCCGTGGTGTAAATTTTTTCCCGGGGTAATCAAAATAATTAGCCGGGGCCGGGGTCCACAGATTGCTGTTTTTGTATTAGTTTTTTCAAGAGAATTTCACTTTTTGCACGTTTTTTTGCCATTTTGAACCCACTTGGTCAATGGTAAACACTAACATTTAACGAATTTTGGATCAAGGTACACTATTATAACTAAACAACATTGTTTTGACGACAGCAAGCACTGTTTAGCCGAAGTGTTCAGCTAAGCCTTTTTTCATCTCCTGCGTTTTCTGTGGTTCCCTTCACGGTTGAGCTGACTTCTAATGTTTGTTAGTCTATAACAAGGTCTCGCGGGATCCATGATTCATAATAATAGGATTCGCTATTTACACAGGTCGGAATGAGCATCCTACTACCTACAGTACACAATGGGATTAAGTCTACCAGTACCAGATTGAAAGGCGGTGAACTGATAATTACGTCTCTGCGCTTTGATGTTGTTTTGAGAGGCTTTGAAACCTGAACAGTTTTTTTTCTGTTGGTAGCAGTTGAGAATGTGATTGATGTTTTTCCAAGTTCCAGGGGAATTCTTTGAGATAAATGTTTCAGCACTTTCATTGCGGGGTGACAATCGCCTAATTAGTTCCAAAATGCATCAGGTTTCAGCTTTTATCCCGTCTGTCTCGTCATGTTCGTTTACAATGGCAACCGGTTTGTTTATTCAAAAAATATACAAAACATGATATAAACGAATCCCAAACCACTAAGTAACCACAACAACCATCCAAAGAAGCACTTTGAATAGTTTCGTGTTTTCTACGTGGCTTGCATCTTGTTCTTACGAACAGCCGAAAAAAGCAGAATTCAGTTGCAACGTTGCTTATAAATATATGAAGCATTGTTGGTAAGTTTCGTCACAGTACCAAAGCCAAATCTATGTTAATGAAGGCCTAAGAAAAGAGAGGGAATGCCGCAGCACACTTTGATTTTGGATCAAGAAACATACTGGAGCAGTACACATGCAATGCTGGAAACATTTCTGCTGCAATGAAGAGAATTCGTGAAAAAGAGAATTCGTGCATCTCTGCGCCAATGCCAAGAGCACAGTTTATTTTGATCACTTTGGAAGAGACTGATTGCGAAGGAGTGGTTGAACTGTAGGAGGCGCTTCAGCAGAACATGAATCGATATTTTTGCGGAGGGGACGTTCGACAACATTTCAATTCCATCAAAAAAAGCCAGCTACATGTGGTTGCAACCCTGCTGGATCCAAGACTGAAAATGGGATTTTTTCACGAAGAGAAGCTGATCAGGCAGAGTTATCGCTGGTTCAGCTAGTTGCAATAGGACGAACCGAAACAATTAAAAACAAAAGCCAAAAAAAGAAAGAATCTCCTATGGAAGGATCACATGGAGAAGCCGCTGATAGAAAACATCAAAATACAGACAGTGGTTCTACCAAGGCTAAATACTTCGCGTTTTTTAATGAGGAAAGCAGTTGCTCCGCGGACGATTCATCTCAGTCAGAAGAAGATCCATATGTCAAAGCAAAACTGATGGTGGCCACGTACTTGAATGAGCCAAAGTGTAAACGCAACGTTTGTCCATTACAGGTGTAGATGGGACAGTGGCACAGATATCCAGAAATTGCAACAATAGCTTGAAAATATCTTAGCGCACCTGTGGTTTCAGTCGCTAGCGAGAGAGAGAGTTCAAAGTGGCAAGAGCAAACGGGAGTAGAACTCGGTTAAAACCTGATAATGTGGAAAAGTACTGTTTTTGAAACAACTTGAAAGCAATTGGCTATGACTCCATAACTTTGTCTGATATAAGATTGACTACGTTAAACCGTCATGTTTAGTGTGCACTGTGCATTAAGTGGAAGTGACACTTCTTGCTCTGACTGCGATGACCAGAGGAAAAATAATGGAGTAATCGAGTAGATTAAAAACGTCCATGGTGACTGTGAGTGTAATAAATTGATGCATAACAAAAACTAAGTAAAATACATACTTGCTTCTTTGGTTTATCAGTATTTTTCATGAACTAATGTAGTCGGTAAAAGCCATAAGGCCTGGGCAAAAAAAACTTGTATTTTCTTGCTACCGTTCTGCCAGACAGACAATGCTTGTTTATTTTCCGTATGTCATGCTACGTGAGTTGAGCATTGTCATGTGAAGGAGTGAAGGCTCTTCTTTTGCTGCGTGTTTGTCAAGTGATGTTGATTTGTGCATTTGAAAAATTGGCGATAACAGTAAAAGATCTGTGCAAATTAAATGGTGACACATTCTTTGCACCTATGCATTTGGCTGGCAAATTGCATTTGCCATATATTTTATTAAAGTTTCTATTTCATATTTTTGAAAAAACTATTCGCTTTGCATTGCGAAAAATTGTTAAGAACACCTTTTCAAGATCATATCAACAATGGCAATGTGTGTACAGTATACATTACTCTTACTTTCTTTCAAACAATTAAATCTATAAATATGCTTGAATGCCCCTGCCTCCGGCCCGGCCGGGGCAAAGTTCCATCCCCGGCCCCGGCTAAATTTATTGCTCCGGTCGTTCACTACCTCCAATGTACAGTGCGTTGCATCCAAAACATAATCTTTGTATGAACAAAAGTGATCGATTTATTTTGACCAAAGTTCATAAAAGCATGTTTCTGCAGCATCAACACTCCCGTCACCACGAGAGGGTGGCTTTGATGAGCTTAGATACCCAAATAAAGTTCCAAGCCCCTTCAAAATGAAACAATATAAATCAAGTGGAATTTTGTGGAATTTTTTTTGTCAATTTTTTGTCAAATCAGTGTGGAATGTTTGTCAATTTTTAGAATGTCAAGCCACTCTGCTCAAACGGATAGCCCCCCTATTGAAGACATTTTGGCGACGGTTCTGAGCATCAACAAAACCTATAGCGCAGGCAGACTTTAACAGTTGCCATATTTCAAGCTTGGAAAATGACTTTTTCCAAGTTTTCGAGAATGTAAATTTTTTTGTTAACTAGGTCATATCTAATCTTAGTTTTCGCAGTTTCATTTGCAATAGATATTCATTGCCGGATTTGATAGTATTTCATCAGTCATAGTTGATCTATGAAGCGTTTTGGTTAAATTAAACTTGCTGAAGCTCCGTTCAAAAATATTGCCCACTGCAATGATCGGCAAACTTTCGTTATGATTGCCCCAATCACAATTCAGTCATAATTGAAATCCTGTGCTAAATTTTGAAAACTCAATTTCAAACTGATGTTGTATTCATGTATCTGCAACACGACAGTGCTATGTAAATGTCCAAAGCCGTATAATGACAACATCAATGACATGTCAACATCAAACAATCATTGTTCCACAGGTGTTACATTAGCCTATGTTTTATCCCAAGCAACCGGCGAAGCACTTTAGCACCGACATGCCACACGATCCACAACAATAAGTATTGCCAAGCCCAGTAAAAAGTGCTGAATGGCCCACAGTTCGCCGACCACTAGCGTACGGTGTTATTGCTTAAATAACTGGATTTCGCCTTGGTGAGAAGTGTTGAGTTTTCTTTGGACAGCGCTTATGCAAGGTGCACGGGATATTACAGGTGCAGGCTGCAAATACGATTTTACATGATTGCATACCTTGGAACCCGGTTATTCTGTTTTTGCACAGTGAGAGGATACAAAACAGGTCTACAACAGTCGCTTAACTGACGTGGATGCATGGATGCAAACCCTGTGCATTGCTAAGCTAGATGTAAAAACTTGACCCCCATTTATCTTAGATTTCGGTATTCAGCATTCTTTTGATGTTCAGTAGGCTGTTGTGTTTTGCGTTGTTCGGTGTTTTTTTCGGACGGTTTTCCTGTGATTTCGTTTTGGTACTGTAGATATCCACATTAGGACACACTTCCGATTCTCATTTTCTGATCGTCGCGTAAGTGGGCCTCCTTCAGCTACGCTTCTCACCTTAGCTGAAACGTCTAGTTACGCCACTGGTCTACAACTCTATTTTCTAGAAAATTTTCATACTAGACCAGGGGTTCCCAACTTTTCTTTGACCATTCCGACAGATGAGCATGTACCCCTTCAGCGTTTCGAAAAATAAAATAAGCATGGACCCCTTCAGCATTTCAACAGCTGAACATGTACTCCAAAAATTTTTTATGACACAATATTTTATGGTGATTAATCACAGATATACTTACAAAAGCATTTAAGGGCTTTTGAAAATTATATTCATTGATAAAATAAATATTTGGAAACAAACGATATGTAAATGCATATTTTTCTTCCATTGCTAACCCTAAATATACCTCTTCGGATACGCAAATGTGCCTCTAAGGCAATGATTCTTAACCCGGGGTAAATTTAATCTTTCTAGGGTGGAAATTTACTGAATGATGTTTTGTAGCAAACGTACATTTTTATAATTCTTTACAAAATGTAATATCCTGGATTGTTAGGTTGGCTTGCTACAGGACAAAACACAAAAGTACATCCGACAGTGTTTTATTCGTAGATTGATGTGACCAAGGGCTGCCACTGATGTTTTTTACAACCAGATCTGCTTTTTTGTCGACCTGAGTGTCTAGGTTCAATTATGTATAATCGCCTTAAATCTGTGTTTTTTGAAGTGATAAATTCATCAGCAACTTCAATGTGTTCAATACACAGATAATTTCATATTGGTTTTTGCATGCGCACATCAGGTGAGAAAGTACGCACATCCGATGAAGCCGAAAGTGTCCAATCGGCTTCATATCCTTATATAAGATCATGGTCGGGGTTATGCAATAATGCTATTGCCTTTTATGCCAAATAACGAAACTGGTGAAACAAGGGTTAGAACTGATTGTTCAAATTTCGATGTTTCCCTATTCATGCAAAGTAACAAACAGTAATCAATTGGAGCAGCTATGTCCAACCCAAATGGCCAAAAATTATGTAAGTATCTTAACCAGGGCGTACACTGAATGATCAGTTAATGAGGGCCGCAAAATGGATGGCTTATTTTGATCTTAGCAAACGAAATTTAACTTAAGCTAATATGCTGAAAGCGTTCGAAGCCTAACTGCAATGGTAACAGACGTGATAAACTAGCACTGAGGACCACCTGGATTAAAAATGTCAATTTCAAGAGTATCAAACACAGGTTGTTAGTATATAGTATACTTCTACTACAGCGAAAACCTAAACTGGGTCACACAAAAACGTTGACTTCGGTCATAGCTGAAATAGAAGAAGGCAGGGCATTGAAATCATACTTTTGTGGGATTTTAGATTCCGCTTCAGTTCAAGATTTCACAAAATTTCCGAGTTCAATGACAAATGTACTCCTACAATTACCGAGAGATCTCATCAACGGAGTATGTGAGTATGTATGTTATGAAAAACATCTTGAGCAACAAAAAGGTCGTCCAAATGTTAATGTTGCACTGCAGAAGAAAATTAGGAAGAGGAACTTTGATTAAATCAGTGTTCGATTATCGTTTCAATTCAAATAAGCACTCGCATGTTTTTGTTCGTAACGCAAGCTTTCTCGTGGTGACCTGGTCTACGGCCGACCTCCCCCATGTCGGAAGCCCGCCTGCTCCTGTGGAAGCAGTGGGTCGGTGATTGTTTCGACACGACCGTAGATGAGTCTCTCGAGGATTTTGAAGAGGACACACAGCAGAGATATAGGACGATAGCTCTTTGGGTCCCCCAATGGCTTCTCTGGCTTAGGGATCGCAACTATTAGTGCTCTTCTCCAGATCTTTGGAATTTTGAGTTGGCGCATGCTGGAATTGAGGAAGTCGCAGAACCAAGATTTGAGAGCCGACCCGGCGTGGAGTATAAACTCCAGGAAGATGGAATCCAATCTCGGAGACTTTCCTGGCTTCAGGCGTCTAAGGGCAGCAGCAAACTCTTCCGGCCTGAAGGATTCGGAGATACTGTGACCCTCAGGTGTTGGAATCTTCCATAGGTCGCACAGCTGTTTGTTGACGAGCCTGGTGGACTTGCGGCCGCCGGTCTTGTGTGCCTCGTTCTTCACGAGTTGCGAGGCGATGGAATTTGCCGAGACGGGGTACAGGCGAGAGGAGCGTCCAGACCTGCCAGTAAGTTTGTTAATTGTTCTCCACGCCTTGCGGCTGGAGTGCGAGAAGTCGATGGAGTTGACAGTTTCCTCCTATCGCTTCTGCTTCTTCTGTTGTAATCGAGAGAGCAGGGACGAGGTGGCTCTGTCAGAGGCAGTCCACTGGGGCTCGGATAAAGGAGCGATAGAGGGTCTCGCACTCTTTGTCCCAGCATGGCACATAGTTCTTCCGACGTCCAAGTGGGACACATTGTTTAGCCGCAGAAAGTAGGCTCTCGCAAAAATCCTGGTATGCTCTCTCAATATCTGGTGTGTCCGGAGGTGGCAATCTCTCGACTGATCCCTCTTTGAGAAGGAAAAGGCGCTTCCAGTCGGCCTTGCGAAAGTTCCAAGGCTTCACCGGATCGCTGTGGGCAGGAATGTTGAATCTTGGTGGGGTTATGAGGGAGGGCCGATGTTGTGACCGCGGGAAATTTCCTAGAACACGTCTGTCCAGCAGTTGACTGTCCTGGCCGAAACTCGCGAAGGCCAGGTCTGGGTTGGTGCCGACGTTCCAACGGTGAGAGAAGAAACTGGCTGATTCCTTTGGGCTGTACAACAGTCCAACGTTGTTGAATGTTGCCCAGGAGTCCAGGCTCTCACCGTCCGGGGATGTTGTGTTGCAACCCCGGTTGACATCCTGGCAATTGAAGTCGCCAACGTGCAGACTTGGTTGTGGGAACGTTGGGATGGTTGCTGGAGTGAGTCGCGAGCGTGGAGGTTTGTAGATGTTGATGATCTGCTTGCCTGCGACATCTACGCACAACCACTCAGTCTCTGATTGATCTGGAGACTGATCGACCAGTGAACATTCCAACCGCTCGTGGACAAACTTGGCAAGGCCGTGATTCCTGCTCAGTATTGGCCCAGCTACTGAGAAGCTGGGAATCACTAGCTTGTCTTCAGTTATGCGGTGGGTCTCCTGTAGGACGATGATGAAAGCCTTGTTCTTAAAGGCTAGCTGCTCAATGACGGAGATCTTGTTGTCAGTGAGCCCATCGGTGTTTAGCTGGAGTGTGTTGGGTCGTGGGTCATGTTCGGCAGCATTTCTGCTGCCGCGCCCTGAAAAGGGCGTTGTTTGACCCACCTCCCACGCTGAACACATCCAGTGCGAGTAGCAGTGGTTGTTCTCATGATGACAGATTTGGTAAGCATTTCAAGAAATTCCGCAACAGGGAGGGCCACGTGAAGGTATTTGTCCTCCATCTTGGCAGGTAATGCAGTGATACAGTGACACTGTTGACAGCGGAAAGTCACGTATAGATTTATGCTGTGTGAAGAGAAGCGTGAGTAAATCTGTAGCAGTGCTCCCCCAAGATTGAAAATCCATTATTAGTATGATACTGTGATCAACATGCTCGAGTGGATATAATCACACGACTCTTGTGCAGGCTTCTTTTCACATAGTACAAAAATACGTGGCCTGTTGGAATACGTATATGCCAAGTTTTTTTGTTAGGTACCCGGTATTGACCTGTAGGGACCCGATTTTCTCCGATTTTTAATTCTAGGAACCCGTATCGGGCCCCTAAAACACCTTAAAAACATCGTTAAGGATTAGTTCAGACTTCTTGGTGAGAACTTAGTGTAAAGCTATGTTTGCTGTGGTGAGTTTTTGTAAATCATCTGCTCAGCTTTTTAAAGCCTGCGTTGTGTTCCAACTTTAAGTAAGGCGTGCGATAGTCATATCAACATATAGTTCTACCAGTGTTTTTTTTGAGGAAAATGTTAGGTACCCGATTTGGATCTGTAGGGACCCGATTTCTCTGATTCTAGGGACCCGATTTTCTCTGATTTTAGGGACCCAATGACAATTTTCTGTGATTCTAGGGACCCGATTTGAAATTCTAGGGACCCGCACCGGGTCCCTAAAACGCTTAAAAAAAACTGGTTCTAATTTTCATAGCTTGAAACAGTTTTGTGAGAGTGTCTAACTTTCTTGTTTTCACACCGCTCATGTTGTTCTGACCGTTGATTATTCTTAATTAAATTCATAATTTATTTGTAGAAAGTGTTGGAAAAATTGGATATTAGGCAGTATATGAATTGATAAAGCATTTCTGATAACCGAAGTGTAGAAATAAAAAACATTTCAGAAAAAAAATTGATAATTTAGGTTCAACCAGCACAGACTCACGGGCGTCGGAAAGCGGGTCAGGGGGGCCTTGGCCCCTCTGGATTTTGAAAGTTTTAGCAAAAAAAGGATTTTTTCTTAGTTTTGATTGGGAAAAAACTAATTTCACCACTTTTGGCCCCCTCCTGGAAAAAAACTTTCGAAAAATCCCTTAGTGGCCCCGCTGCAAAAAATATTTCCGACGCCCATGCACAAACTAATGGGTTAGAAAGAGTACGAGCTTTGTGAACGTTCATTTGCATTGCATCGTCAGCAACCTGAAAAGGATAAGTCAAATTTCGACGTTGCCACCCTGGAAAAAATTTCTGCGGACACGATGCAACGATTTCGATCTTATTCTTGGGTCATATAGCATGGTGCTGTTTGGTTCAATTCTTTTAAGTCACTCAAAAACGATAAATGCCAAAGTTATGAATTTCCTTGACCTATATAATAAACGTGGTAATCGAAAAGCTCTGCAATTTTCGTGCGTGATGAAAAGCCTAAAGACATGAAAAACCAGAAAAGGAATGTTCTGATATTCAAGCGCGAGGCCCCCAATAATGCGAAGCCCCTGGAATTTGCCCTGTTTGCCCAGTGGTTAATTCGACCCTGCCCACGATCTGCGCTTGTTTCTGCTTCTGACGCAAAAGCGTTGACGCACCAATGTCCCCCGTGGCGACGGGACTGATTTAAACTTCTCTTATGCTGTCGTTATTGAAATACGCATTAAGAAATAAAAAGCTGCCATAATCGAATCAAGGCTGAACATAGCGCAGTAAACAGTTAAGGTTTTGTCCAGGCCTTTTTCAAAAAAATCATCTATAGAAAATAATTACAATTTGTTGGCCGAAGTTCGTCACTTTTAATGCACCGAATGCTTAGTGTGGGCAGCCACTCCTGGAACATTGTGACCATTAATTCGTTTTTAATTCTTTTTCATTTTGAAAATAATCTTTCTTCTAAGCATTTAGTGACCATCAAGCAAAGAAATAAGGGTCCGCGTGGTTTGACAAACTATGAATCTAAGACATCAAACCCAAACGCACTTTTGTCATTTTCCTGCTGCTTCCCTACTCTGTCTTTTGGGAGAAGTCTTCTGTGATTGCTAGTTGGCAAAGTGACTTTTCTTGCTATTCAAGATCTCTGATCTGCTTAGCATGTGAACCGTATAAACTAGCGCAAGTACGCAATAGTAATGTGATTTCTGCATGATGTTGTTAAAGAAAATGAAAATTGAAAAATCACATTTCAAATTCCAAACTAGCTTTACGTCATAGAAACGCTAAGAAAACTACCGCATTGCTCAGAAAAAGCAACTATGTTTTTCTTGTAGGATAATTCTGCTAGTCCTATACACATAGCTTTTATATGAAGTACAATCTAATTAAGTTTTGATCAGGTGCAGTGACGTAACTAGAGGTTTTGCTGAAGGGAACCCACTGGGCAAAACTCTGCAAAAAGTTGAGAAATAATAGTGAATGCAGATGTGGACGGCTGTAATAAAACCGGAAAGCACTCCGAAATATGCAAAAAAGCAACAACTTACCAAAACCAAAATAACCGTAAATACCAAAATACAAGCTAGGCGGTGGCGCTATTTTTACATTTAGCTTGACAAGGGGGGCGGTTCGCACTCCCCGCCCCGCCTTGTCAGTTACGCTATTGATTAGGTCCACTTCAAACACGAACAGCCTCAACTTCTTTCGACTGATTCACACGTAACAATCGGTCCGATTGAGCAAACGCAGCAAACATGCTTTGTGTAAATCGACACAATAGTCTGCATGCGGCTTGGCCAACCGTCACATTGAGGTTCATGGAAATTGGAAAGCCGTTGCAAGGCGTCACTACCACCAAATCTGATTAGTTGGTAAACACTGAATTTCATGAAAATTAAGACATAAATTTTGACGAATATTTTTCGACATGACCAAATGCCGACAATTCGCTCTATTTCTATGCGTACCACAGTTTGTTAGAGGCCCCCTTGGATCTTGAGGCCCTAGGCTTAAGCCTACATAGCCTATAGGTAAATCTGGCCCTGCGGTCGGTCAGGCCGCATGCCGACTATTCTGTCGATATACTCAAAGCACGTTGGCTGCGTCCTGTGTTTGCTGAATCGTATCGATCGTTGGCTGTTCATTTTTTAAATGCGCCTGATCAAAGATCAAGGTTTTACTACAAATAAGACCTATGTGTGGGGCTAGCACATATATCCTAAAATAGAAACATAGTTGCTTCTTCTGAGCAATACTGTACTTTTGTGAACGTTTCTATTAAGTAAAGCTCGTTTTGTATTTTTGAATGTTATTTTGCCGTTTTAATTTCTTTCTACAAAGTCGTTCGGGAATCAGATTGCTATAGAGTACTTGCGCATGTTTGTACTCTTCCCACGCTAAGCAAACGAGATAAGGTCTTAATGAGCTTGAGCAGCAAGCAAAAGTTACTTTGCCAACTGGCAACCACAGAACTCTGCCCCAAAGAGACTGTTTGTTTCAAAATTCAAAAGAATTAAAAATGAATGAAAGGATCGCAATGTTCCAGGAGACGTTGCCCACACTGAACATTAAGTGCATTATAACTAACTGACAAACTTTGCCAAAAATTTTTAATGAATTCCTAGATGATTTTGTTATGAAGAAGGCCATGAAACAATTTTGTAATTGTTTACTGTGCTCTGTTCAACCTTGCTTGATTCGATAATTGTAGCTTTTTCAATAATGACAGCATAAGCGAATTTCAAACCAGTGCTGTCGCCACAGGGGAGGATTGGCGGGCTCAGGCCCTCTAAATTTAAATATGAAACACTATAAATCAGTTGACATTTTATCAAATTTTCAGAATGTCAAGCCCCTCTGCGCAAATGTAAAGCCCCCCTATTGAAGATTTTCTGGCGACGGTTCTGGTTTGAACCTCACATCCTTTCGTGCGACGGCTTCGTTGCGTTCGATTCTTAACAGTCTGAAAAAGTAACAAACACGCGAATCCTGAACCTAGGAGTTGCAACCGTTTGGGGCGTTTACTTGACGTGGTTTTGCTCGTGTGTGTGAGATATTTACAGCCTGGTAAGCGAGTCACAATGTGGGCCTCACGTTGTGCTTTAACGTCTTTATGTCGCCACACATATGAGCAGTGTGTTTGTTTTTTTGAGCACAAATAAGAATAAACAGATGTGAAACTTATAAAGAACGTAGGCCATGTGTTTTTCCAAATATTTACCTTGACGCCTTCGGTTGGTTTGCCTGCAAAAATTAATGATCCTGTTCCAGCCAGCCAAATACGATTTCAACAATTCCGTGTCACTGAACGCTTTTGCGTCGAAGGCAGCAACAAGCGCAGTGATCGTGGGGCAGTCTAGTGATAATTAAATTTAGAATTTTTTGACCGTGTTTTTAGAGAGTTAATATCGTCATTTTCGGCTTTGCGCAAATTGATTTAACGCTTTTCCATTTTTTCCTCGTAACAGTCGAAGAGGGGGCCTCAGTAGTGGATTAGCCTAGTGGGGCTCGCATCAGCTGAATCTGGTCCTGGTTTCACAATGGTCAGACTAAAGCACCATTTTTCTGTTTCCTTTCACAGCATGCTATAAACTGGACAGTAGACAACCTTTTTTGGTCTTTATAGTAAATGCGTTATTCATGAATTAACAAATGAAGATTTCAAGATTCTCAATTATCATGTCGATGAAGACAACATATCTGGAATCATACGTGGACTTCGGCTCGACTTCATCAAAACAGATGATGTTCAAAAACCATACTGTATCTTTTTCTCCGAAGTGCCTGGTATGGTTCGATGAAGCCGTCAATTTTTTAAGCTCGCTTCACGTCCCACACAGACGTACGTGACAACCACATGTTTTTGCAGACGAATTGCGCTCAATTTCGTGCCCTAGGAAGTCTGCCTATATCAGGATTCTCTTCTGAAAACACGTTAGGATTGGAAGCATCCTGTTGGGTTGCTTTTGCAATAAGAAAAGAAACCGCATACAAATGGGGAGTGATTATTTATTCCGTACACCATAGATGTAACGGAAAACAGAACAAAAAAATGAAACTTAAAAAACTTGATTTGTCAAATCAAACAGTACGTTTTGGTACAAGTGCTGTGTTTTGTTGTGCCTCATAAACCAGTCATTGCTCACTGCTCTTAGCAGTGACTGGTTTTCTTAGCAGTGACTGGTTTATGAGACTCTGGGAAAGTCAGCCTTTTAGCTTCGAAAATTTTTAGTAATGTCGTTGTAACTAGCCACAGTTCGTGTGTTTTGCTTCACTTATTTTCACGTGCCAACATTTCGCCTGTACGATTTGTCTTACATTTACAGGACTGATGATGCGTTGGAAAACGCGAAACTTGTTTCCCTGTCAATAAACTGTGACTGATTTACTTGCCGCCATCTTTGTGGCCTTTAATTATAAAAAGTATTCGTGTTTGCTTGAAAGAGCATTTTCTTGAAGCTTCATCTCAGTGAGTGATAAGTTTTCTGCAAGCATTTCCCTCAAATTCGTTCCAGTAAGCACAAAAATTTATGTATTAAAATGTAAGTTTCCAGGAGAACCTGCCCTGGGCCCTTTCCAGAGAAGTCATGCCTTGACACACTAAATATTGTTGGGGGTAAAATGAAATTTTTGATTTTGTTGAAGAGAAAATGAGACAAAAAAGGTTCCAAACCACCGCCCTAGGGGTTCATGTACCCCAGATTGGGAGCCTCTGCAATAGACTATACTAAAATGGTCACAATCAACGTGGATTCTGCAACGTTACCTGCACAACTGCCAACCTACCAAGGCAAATGCTGATAACTAAGCAACTAAGCTGCCCACAATGCACTTGGTAATGATTGACTTGGATAACAGAAGCTATGGGTCGTGAGAAGTTGAATTTCATTGCCGTATTAGAAAAATATGAATGTTGAAAGGGGAAATGTATGAGTTCCTGGATAGTTCAGTTCTGGTGTGTCTACAAGCCGCAACAAAGGTCCTCAGGCAGGTTTGGGGCCCCTATTTAAAGATGGCCCACAGTCGCCAGCCGGCAGGGGCGCATCTAGGGGGTCTGTTTGGTTGTCATGACAGACCCCTTTGCACCGCAGGTACTCAGCATTTGTGATATAAAATATCACACGCTGTCACTGCAGGTCTCAAATATCACACGCTGTCACTGAAGGTCTCAAATATCACACGCTGTCACTGCAGGTCTCAAATATTCCCACGCTGTCACTGCAGGTCTCAAATATTCCCACGCTGTCACTGCAGGTCTCAAATATCACACGCTGTCACTGCAGGTCTCAAATATCACACGCTGTCACTGCAGGTCTCAAATATCACACGCTGTCACTGCAGGTCTCAGGTCTCTAATTACTGCCTTATCTAAATAGCGCCTGCGCAGTGACATGCAACAATCCACGTTTTTGAACACTCGAAATTGATATTGCGTCGAACGCACGTGTTTCTGAATTTCCACCTCTGGCAGTGCCGGCTCTAATGCTGTCAGAATCTCATACACTGCCACGCACACGCAGGAGCTGTTTTGTAATATTTCGCTTCATGGCGAGATGACAGTCTCCAATCACGATCGTTTCGTTTTGCAGTTTCGGGCTAAATTTTATCTGCTGTTTACACATACTAGGTTATGACAAGTAAGTTTAGGCTTTCCTCAGCGTCACGCCAAGTAACGTGGGTTCGTTTCCACTGAAACTATATTTTTATAAGCAACTTCTCGTATTGAAAGGCGCGACAGCTAGCCTCAAAAATTTTGGCCACATTATCTGAACAAAATATCAGTCAAGCGTCGTCTTTCGAAAATAGCCTTTTAGAATTAAGCAGTTGACGACGTTGCTTGCTGCGTTAAAAGTCCCATATTGATTTCGAGTAAGTAACTTTCACATTCCGATGCAAAGTAATCAAAGCAATTACAATTCAATCGTTCTTCTCCGCAGTGATTTCGCAAGTATATTTGTAACACCGCCATCTTTGATAGACAGCGCTCCACAGACGCAGTTGTGCAGTTGGTTGTCGGCATCGCTTTTATAAGTGTATGTACGTATGTATAAACAGCTCTCATTGCTGTATGGCTGACATTTTGTTGAATATTCGACAAGCTAAGTATCTTTTCAGCACCATATTCGTAGGAACAAACAGCGATTGTTGTGTAATAAATGCGCTGTGCCCGAAAGCAGTGATAACTTGGAAATTTTTTTCTTATGTATTTTGACAATGAGATCAATACCACTATCTATTCCAAATACAGTCAGACCTGTTTGTCCGAACTCCGATCAACCGGAATCCCTGTTATACGAAACAAATTGCTCGGAACAGATTTCTCCCAACGCATTTCATCCCTTTAATCCGGAACCTCGCTGTCCGACACCGACTCGGAAATTTAGGAACGGATATGTCATATTGTCATATCAATAGAAAAAAAACGCTAAACCGGATTACGCCAACTGTTACTTGGTTGTTTGTTAAATCACAATGGAAGGGTGAAAGTGAATTTTCTACGCACAATGAATGTAAAAGTGGCAGACCCTGCAGGACGCAGTTATAGGTCTCCTGTACAGTTTTTTCGCGTTTAAATCTCATTCTGAATGCATGGTTGCTTATGTATACGGATCTGCCAATAAACAAAAACAACTATGAGAGTTTCATTTAGTCATGTTTCACATGCAGTCTACATATTTCCTGAAGTTGACAGTTCGTCTGACTCTACAGTTTGTTTCTGTTTCCCCTTCCAACGTTCGCTTAGGCCAGACCCGTAGCCTAGGTCTGAAGGTTTGGGGGGGGGGCACAAAACATTATTCGGGAGTCTCGACTTCTGTGTTCACCATATTTTTTAATATAAAAATATCTTTGCAAAACAAAATTTGGAGAAGCACAAAAAAATTTAGGGAGGATTGCCCCGAATGCCCCCCGTGGCTGCAGGTCTGGTTCCGATTTTCCGGATACTTCGCTAAATTGACATTTTTGACGAAACAAAGTAGTTTGGATAAACGAGGTCTGGCTGCAGTTACCGTATTTTCGGGACCATAAGGCACACAGGATTATAAGGCGCAGTATAAAAAATTGAATGCTAGTTGTTCTTTTTCCATACATAAAGCGCACCGGATAATAAGGCGCATTAAATGAAGCAAAACTTAGATAAGTCAAACTGTATTCAACTCTTTCCCAATAACTCCCGAGTGCCTGAGTCGCCACTGGGAGTTTAATCTGTCATTACATACGAGGGAGTTTAATCTGTCATACATGCCTGATCCGCTAGAGACGAATAGAATAAAATAAAAGTTGTACGCGTGTTTTCGGCGATTCGGCGTGCGCCAATGTAGTCAGGAGCCTCGGCGAGTTACACTATCTGTGGTACGTACTAGCTACTCTTGTGCTGCTCATTGCGATTGCTGTTGGTTTATTGTGTCTGTTTACAAAAAAATCCCAACTAGCAATTAAATAAATGGCACTGTTTACCACATAAAACTGGTTCAAGATGAGAAAGCACAACTGGATACATACATTAGGCGCACCGCATTATAAGGCGCACTTTCGATTTTTGAGATACTTAAAAGAATTTTAAGTGCACCTTATGGTCCGAAAAATGTGGTAGTTGCCCTGATTTGTTCGCAGGCAATCATCTGCTTACAGCGCACGTAAAAACCTGTGAGCGGATGTTACGTCATAGAGCGGTTTATGGGGACAATTGTGGGGTGGTATGAGTATAGCGCACTATTTGATGCAGTCGGAGGGCTGCACATCCTAAGGAAGAGTACAGAGAATTTGCGTTAATTAATCTGAGACCGGCAAATTGCAAATTTCATCGGTCGATTTCCACTCTTAAGAGAAAATGTGATTTTATGCTGAAAAGTGATATCAAAAGCTGCCCTTCCGTGACAGACTCCTTTTATCCAGGCTAGATGCGCCCCTGCAAGCCGGGTGAGCTTTCCTCCAGTTCTGGCTGAATATTTTGTAAAAAAAAGCTTTATGGCCGTGAATGCATCTATTGCTTTCACCGTTCCATGGTAATGTTTTTGCCAGAGTGAAGCTCTTGTTTGCGAATAATGAAAACGCCTTTTTACTCAATATGCAAATTTTCCAATTTTAAAGCTTATCAAAAACAACCGTTAAGTATAACAAGAATTCCTCGTAAATGCTTTATGGTTTTTCAAAAAAATCACAGAAAAACAAGTCGGTTTTTTGAACTCATACCTGGAACTCTTGAGTCATCCGGTAGATTCCTTTCATCGTCTTCTGCAATTGCAGTGCTTGAAAACGAACAACTGAAAACGTTTGAAATGAACAAATCGGTAAAGCATGTTGTTCTCAGTATTTGAACGTACTTATCTTCAGTCAGTCACATATGTATTCCAAGATTACGCGTATACTCCACTGCACATTTTTGGCAATTGGCAACAGTTTCAAATTTTAAGTTGTGTTTAATGATCCACAATAATTATTTTAGTCTTTCTGCAGCAAAACAATTTTGAGCAAGTTGCAACATACATGGCTTTCTTTGATGTTTCGTGGATTGGTGATTGATTGTGAAAAATTTACCAAATGTATTTTCAAAAACACACGCAAATGAGTATCATTGAAACGTGTAAAGAACGTCTCAAGCCATTCTCACATAACTCGTATAGTTTGTTCAACACAAACAACATGCAGGGCACCACTCACTCGCAAACACCTGAACTGCATCATCAGCAGATTCTGTATTAGCTGCAGACAATATCTACAGATGTTTTGTGAACTTGCCTTGATGTTTCGTTCTTCAATTCGAAATAA
>Ga0210059_1000642_pt1 | contig 46522 bp, 18 predicted proteins | sample Ectturendosymbi2_FD_188042 | JGI IMG/M metagenome (GOLD analysis project Ga0210059, IMG submission 188042) | Ecteinascidia turbinata endosymbiont from Florida, USA - Sample 2 (SPAdes) (version 2) | ecosystem: Host-associated > Tunicates > Ascidians > Unclassified | place: Key West, Florida...
TTCATTGTCTTGAAATATTTCCTTAGTAAACACCCACTGCTGCAGAACTATATTTCAGGGGGCAAAGAAGCAGTTCACATTAAATATGTTAGCGATTTAGGCCTACGCCTGAAACTTGGTACTTTTTAGCTTTCACTAGTGTATGGATATCAGGTGTCAAATCCTGTGTAGAAGCAACTTTCAGGATGTCATTTAAGCGTGCGTTGAGCGCAGCTTTGTATCATCGATGTTCATAACAAAAAACACTTATTCACAAAGGTATGTAGTCCGAAACATGCAAAAAACTTTTGTTGCAAGGGATGTCACTTTGGGGTAGCCTGCATAGGCATAGCCAGGGGGCAAAGAGGCCATGCCCCCCAAATTTTTAAAACGCAGTCATTTTGTGCTTAGAGAGGCGTTTTTCCAAACAAAGTAGTGTTATTCGTCTAAAATCAAACATTTTGCCACGCCCCCAATTTTTGGGCTGGCTACGCCATTGGTAGCCTGGAAAAAGATACTGATAGAATGTGCCCAAGCTCGCCAAGACGAACTTGGTTTACAAATTTGAATCACACTGCAAGTCAGTTATTCCAAGTTGCAAGTCCACGGGCAGATCAGAGGCGTTTAATGTAAATGGCGAGAAAAAGAGTTGAGTCCGTCTCAAGTTGGTCAAAAATCTGAAACCGCTGCTTGAACTCCCGCAACAACTCTGTTATCTTATCTTTGTATTGATTCAAGTCAATGTTTAGTCCCGTGGTACGTATACTTTATAGACAAAGGAAATGAACAGTGTCATCACCGGAAAGTTGTGTCTTCCACAAAGACAACTTCAACTTAAATGCAACCTATGGTGTCGTAATACTGAGTGACAAGTCTTTTACAGCCTTGCAACATTTTGTTCAGATTATTCAAGTGCTATTGTGAGATGAAATTCTAGCACTGGCTTGCATTTTTTTTCATGAAGTTTTCAATTTCTTCACGTAAATAAAAAAACGCTTTAGCACGGCACCTCGACTTAGCCATCTTAGACTTTAAGTAGCAAATTTCAATTAAAGTTGTACCTAGAACTCCGAAGGTTTCGAAATCGACATCGCTGGAGCTCAAGGTATGTTTTTCCCGGAGTTCTAGTGTCAAACTTTATCAAGAGTAGTTGAACTTTTGCATGTTCATACTTGTTTGACAGATCAAACCGGTGTGAACATGCAAAAGGAAATATGCAGAAAACGGGAAATTTTCACGTGACAAAAACCGAGAAAAACAATAAAATATAAGCAATTACGTTAAGGTTGCAAGTAATTGAAATCTATAGTCACCAGTTATTGAAGTATAACTGGATAGATTTCTCAAGCAAACAAAGAAGTTTTTATTTCACAAAATCATCCCGCGGGCCGGATCCAACCACGCAACGGGCCGGATTTGGCCCCGGGCCCTATGTTTGACACCCCTGGCTTAGAACGAATTTTTATTTGAATTGGCTGACTTGTGTAATATCTTTGCTAAATTGAACAAGCTCAATATTTCTACGCAAAGGCCGGATAAAAATATGCTTGACGCATCAGATAAAATTGCGGTGTTCGTTAAAAAGCTATCGTTGCGGAAGGAGGATGTAGCAAACGTGTCTGAAGGTTCACAGTGCTTTACTTTTATTTGAACAAATGTACAGATCAAGCAAAATATCAGGGTCGTTTTTTTCGTGATTCATCAATTACATATGGAAAATTTTAATAATGTGGGGCTTTATTAACGTCTTATTTCTGGTGCGTCGCAAGCCCGGCAAACTTTTCCAAATGCGTCACAGAGAAAAAAGTTTGAGAATCACTGCCTTAAACAGACTAGGAACGTATTATTGATTCTTGAAAGATACCAATATTGTTTATACATGCTAGTTACTAATGTTGGTTGATTTAAAGATCGAGCTGTAAGCACAGCCTCACCGCAAGTGGACTGAAACAAAACTCTGCAAAGAAAGATTTGCGATAAAGTAGATTTCATTTTACCTTCTTGCACAGTTTGACACAACTTAGTGGTCAGTTCACGAACCACTGAATGAAGGCTTATAACACCATCCGGGACATATATTATAGTGTCGTTTGATGTCGCGATACTTTCCAAGTATCTCGCATCACCACGTGATCCCATGTACACAACGAAGACGGGTATTTGCTTTGATCGGTATGTTTCCGCTATTTGACTGGCGTCGTCGGCTGATATAGAGTCAATCAGCAGCACAACAACCTGAGAACCGAGATGCAACATGAAAGTTAAAGGAGGTGGTTTATGGCATTTTAAACGAAAGTTCAACATTAGCTTTTGCGCAACTTCAACGGCAACTTCATTCCTCAGCTACCAACTGCACAAAGGAATTTCTATTTTGGACGAACGTTACCGGATGTGATTCCGGCCGTTGTTGTCGCATGAGATTCATCAAACTGGTGTTCATTGCACGGCCTAAGCAAGCAGGCGTTTCTGAAATCACCGAACTGATGGCTTGAATGCGATCCAACAAATCCTCTGAACACAAACCATCAAAACGTTAGTTCAGTCACAGGTCAACAAACTTGGCAAGGGCATAAGCATGAGCAGCGCAAAGCCTTACGCTTTAAATTTTTGCCGCTTCTACGATTCTTGAATATCTGAGCATACAGAATTTTCGAGACAAATTACGATAAAATGCCAAATACCTATAGAAGAGCGGTAGCCAATTAGCGGCCCGCGGGTCACATGTGGCCGGCCACAGCGTTTTCAGTGGCCCGCGGAAGCAATTAAGGAAAAACCTTTTAATCAGAAAATTCCTCCCACTTAAAGAAATATCAGCGCTGAGGCTAACTTTAACTGAGACTTGCTTCTATTTCCATTAGAAGGCACGCCCCTCCGCTGAACGCGGCCTTCTCAAAGTGGCCCCCAAGTTAAAGTAATTGCCCACCCCTGCTATAGAAGAACGTACATCCTGATTGCGTGAAGGAAGGTCATCCACTTATGTTCCTATAATTGAAACTGAAGTTTTCCATAATGTTGCGAAAAATATTTGCAAAAAATTGCCGGTACTAATCTACTCATAAAGTACAGGGGTTATCGAAAAACATGGTGAACACAAATACTGATGTAAGGGCAGGTGTTACGATGAAAGGCACAGAGCCTACAATTTTCATGGATGCAGCAAAGAGAGCATTCAAAAGCTTAGGTCAAGGGTGTACAACCTTTTGCTATTGCCGGCAGCATTACTTTTATTTATATGAAATACGACCGCTAATGAGTTCGAGATAAATTTATGAGATACGTTTAAAATTAAAGAATAGGTTTTATCCGGTATATGTCCAATTGCACATTCATTCTATAACTCTTTGTGACATTACCATCCATATTGTTGTGCATCGTGTTGACTGATTTTTCTTACCTTGCGTTTGTTTTGCTTCAATATACGCCAGCACGGCAGCCAAATCTTATACTTTAAATTACATGTGGATGGACGGGTGCAAATTTCATTATCGAAGGCCGGATGCGGCCGTACGGCCGCAGGTTGTGCACCCTTGGCTTAGGTGATCTGTCAAGCCACAAAGAAAAATTGACTGCAAGCCAAGTGATAACTACTGTTGGAATGATTCTATACCTTTCCATTGGCGCGTATCCAGCTGAGTCATGTGACTACGTATGCTTCGCGCCACTACGTCACTACCGAAACAGCCGTTTGCGTTTTTTCCTTTTTTACAGCGCTTTTCTCCTGAATAACCAATAAGAACCTGCAGCAAGATCACTGCAGTTCTATTGCTATGCACAGAAGATGATAACAGTTGTTATCGAAACGTTTGCAAGATGTCAGTTGTATCGTTTGCTTTGGCCGTAGTATTTATTATAAGGCTATTTAGCACTTCCGCTTTTCGTGTACCAAAGATTCTATACCTGTTCTTTAACAAGTTTCACGTTTTGCAAAAATATTAACATGAAATCACAAAGATTTTTGTAAAAATTGTACTAACACCCAAAACAATCCAAATTCTTTGATGTTTTATATCTAAATTTTTGAGGCACAACAGTGTGACGTTGGATACACAGAATGATTAAAATATTAACAGCAAGCACGAACTTCATGCGTTTGGTCTCAGTGGCTGCATTAATAGCGGAAAAAAACAATCAAATTGTTAAAACTTCTACTGCTCAAATATTTTGGAAAAATGCTCTTTTTCACCAAACTTCATTCAAATATTTTTTGCTGCTACATCGTGAAAAAAGCGTATTACATGCCGCGAAATCTGTAATTTTGGAATTGTGTCTTCATAAAAAATACTGTCTTCATAAAAATACATCTTTCTAAGGGATAGATAAAGCATAAGAGATAGTTTGTAGGTAAACTATTTGCATACCGCTGTGAATTAACGCCTCCTCAGCTGAGCCGATGAGTGCACGCCTCTGGCGGCTGCAACGATTTAAAAAGGTGAGCAACATTTCATGAAGTGCTCCAACAAGGTAAATCTTCAAGAAAAGTTCCTCAAAAATTACGAAAAAACGTATAGTTAACTTATTTTACAGCCACACAGGGCCGGTGCTAGCAATTGCGTGACCCAATTAGAACTGATAGCGGGATGCTACTCTACAAAAGTAAAAATTTGTGTATCAACCTTTGAGACTTCGAAGTACAACACAGCAGTAATGTCCAAGTTGCTAGAAATCCGACTCAAATCCCTCAGTCTCTCAACGTATACGGTCTCCTATAGCGAATACGTCAGTAGCGCAACAATTTATAAATGTAACAACTGTAGTGACGTATATATTTGTAAACGCATTAACACAATCATACATTATAAGGTAACACTGTAAGATAGTGTATTTCAATAAATAAATACAAACGTTGTTATTTGCTGATCTGATTTTTTTTAAACAGTATTACTAATACCCTGTGGGTTTAAAATTTCTAGTTATTCATAGAATACGAAAGGCTATATATTCAGAATGAGCTGTTCTACAAACACACCATATTCGATGCATTGTTTACACTGCTAGCAGCTGATTGTTGACCGCAGTGAGAGAAAAGCTCTTGCGTTCATCGAACTATCTTCCGATTTCAAATAATTGCTCACATTGAGCGAACAAGGCGTATTGTTATTTTTCCATACTGAAAACATGAAACCCATAAAGCAGTGATGGGCAACCATGCTCTATCTGAAAACAACTTTCGCCATTTTCTCTCTTAGAGGTCCCCACAACGGACCACAAGAATTGAACGTTTCTGCATACGTTTTAATCTTAAGCGCTTTTGTCGACTTTTTAAACTTCTCAGTTCAACGTGAATGTTTGGGAATGAACGACTAAAAAGAGAAAGGGTTTCTACCGAACTTTCCAGTGTTTTCAGCTGCACGGCAAAGTGCTATACGCTATAATAAAACGTTTGTTCTGCGTGATATAAAGAAAATACTGTACAGTATATTGTTTGAATCTAAAGCAAAAGGTTTTCTATGGAAAAATAAAGCTTTTGGTGAGAGTTTACTTCAACTGTTGCAAATTTTCAACGCATATCAGAAAAAATGTAGAGCATTCCTGTTCAGCATTCGCTTCTTGCGAATTTCCGTGGTTCAAGTTTATTACGTTTGTGTTTCACATTGGATCAATGCGCAGTATGGGCGTTGATTGTTAGAAAAAATGCAATCAGCACACATGGGCGTCGGAAGGAGGGGCAGGGGGGCCAAGGCCGCTCCTGGATTTTGAAATTTTCAGCAAAAAAGGTTGTTTTTTAGTTTTGAGTGGGAAAAAGAGATTTCACCACTTTTGCCCCCCCACTGAAAAAAATTTGGAAAAATCCCCTAGTACCCTTCCCTGGACAAAATTCTTCCGACACCTATGTCAGGACATGTGCCCATGATTATACCTTACTTGATGCCAGATTTAACATTGAAAGTTTACAGCCCCCATGCTGGATGGCGTGCTGTATTCCTTATTTTCTTCTTACAGCTCAGGCTGAATCAGTGCTTCACGATTACTTACGCCCTAAGGGATTGTGCGAGTAAGCCGTGTCGGATGCAAGAGTAAAGCTAGATGCTATTTGAAGCACTTGCTTATAAAATTAGTTAGAGAGGTGTAAAAGACATGGCGTAAATATCAAATAGGATGCGACAACAGAATTCATATTTCCGTATGGAGCTGTGTGCCAAATGAATCGATTACCATTGATCCTGAGCATGACGATAAACTGCAACCGGTGGTTGGGCTGCATTTCCCGAGTTCTGAAGTTTTAATGAAACTGAAATGCCTTTTAGACATTTTTAATCCTAAGTCTATTCTGACCCGAAGCGATGACCCCTGGAATTGCTAAAGTTATGTCTCAAATATTATCTTTGAAAGAGCAAACTGAGATTTTCAGCCAGGTAAGATAATCCGTCCAGGTGTGGGTAACCGATAGGCAACTGGGGAATATTTCTCCCCTCTTAGAACCCTACAGGTAAATCTTGACCCTACGCATTGGCCACACCATTCCTTGGGTCTTTGAGGGGTGCGAAGTGTGGTCTGCACATGACTGGGCAACACCGTGACTCTAATCCTTGACCGGAAGTGCTTTGGAAATTTTCTGAAAAAATATTTACTCAAATCTTACCTTTACTTAGTAACTTGTCAAAACTGATTTCCTCTCGTTGACTCTCGCCACATATAGTAACCGCGACTTGCGTGTAGTGTCGGCCTATGAAGAAACTGTCAGCCATCCTTTTCAGCCACGTCTTTATCAAAGCGTTGGTGAAGAAAACGTCGTACTTTTTGACATCCAATACACCGTCGTTATCACCGGGGGAAGATGGAACCGAAGCATGAATCAGAAACTGGAGATCGAGAGCCAGGGAAGGGCATTCTTGAAAATGAAATGATAAAAAGCAAACATAAGTTTTAATCAATTTCATGTTTTGTCATATTTTAATTCGAAAAGAAAAATCAAGATCTTTCTTCATAGCATGTTCCACCAAACAGACTCGATTTTCACATTTCAACCGTTTCAAGACTCAGATTGTATTAACTATATTTAGCAAATTGCGGACAGACTTTACTTAAATAGGAATACTTGTATCAGTGGCTGCATGTGCTTTTCTGAATGCAGACAAATAGCGCCTTGACCCACCCCGGTCAAAAATGAAACTAGTCGATATAGGTTCTTTTCAGAAGGTTGACCTACTGATCCCTAGACCCTATGAAAGATGCTGCGACCCACTTCTAAACTCTTCCGTAAAGAGTAGTCAAAACTCACATAAATACTCTTGTAAATTGTGACAAGCTTTAAAAGTAGTTAAAAACAAACTGGCACATAGCTTAAATCATGGACTGGCTCGCAAGACTATAATGCAAATGCTTCTTGTCTCATCTGGGTGTTTAGTGTAGAAAGTTGAACGGTCTGCTCAGGACGGTCTGCTTTAAAAGCCTCGGGTTTGAAACCCAAGGTTATGCCTGCAGGTAGAGGTGTTAATGAAAATTACTTGAAAGTACACTCGAAAGTCGTCAGCTGTGGTTCGTTTTGACAGAAGAGAGTTATGCTAAAAGTTTCGAATTTAGCAGAATAGCAGTTTCAGATTCACCAATAAAGCCAAACAAAGCCAGGTGTTGACTTTGCGTGTTATTTCCCAATCCCAGTAAAGCTTGCTTGTCAAAGTTCTTTGAACCATAACATGTAAGCGCCCGTTATATCAGCAGCATACCCCAATTTGTCAAATCTTTATCTGATGCTGCCAAACCTAGTTATTGTTTAACCATGTCGGGGTATACAATGGTTCATCGGCGTTCGGTCCTACGCAACACACATTGCAATACCACATTATTCGCATTTAAAAAGTGCGTCCTCATTACAGAACGAAAAATAACCAGGCTGCATATCAATGCAGCCGTGAAAGACTTTGAAGCCCGTATCCGGTATAGCGCAGACAAATAAAATACCTTAATTACGACGTCTTGAGCAAAACATGAAAACTCCAAACCTAGAATTTCATCAAACGTTTGTAATTGTAGAGTAAACTTCAACGTGTTGCCTCATGTTATCAGCAAGGCAAAATCCACTCACTGAATTTCTTTGACGATGAAAATAGCTATTTGTAATACGCCCCACATAGTTTCAGTCAAATCATTGGTTTTTGCTTATACATTTTAAAAACTTTTCAGATATCATTGCTGGCAACTTCGGCAATTTCCTGAAAAACTAGGCAGCAAAGGCATCATTTTCAAATTATTAGAAGTTAGATTAAAGTGTCGTTGTTTGAAAATTTTTTTTTAAATGATCTTACTAAATCACTTTTCAAGCTTTTCTGCAAGCACTAAAAGTAGTCTACATACTTTTTGGCGAATCACAGGAAGATATATGTATGGTGGCAAGGTGTTAACATTTGAAGTACTGGGCTTGTACTAGATGAATACGTGTTCAAGAAGAAAATTGAAAGACTTTAAAGAGAATAAATTTAATGGGATGTAACGAACTAAGTTAGGGCAAACTGCGTCTGCATGTTTGTAACAATCAAATATTCTCTGCTGAAAAAAAATCTCACACCTATTTCACACTCGCTTTCCTTCTCGGGAGGGTTGCAGGGGCAACAAACTTAGGTCTTGAAATACCTCACGGTTCGTAGCAACCTATGACTGTTCTGCTTGGCTCCACACTAAGACAGGATCAAGCCAGGTCATAGATGTAATCACGCTACCTGGCCCTTGGGTTGGATTTCCGTGGGTGTAGACAATAGGATTCACCTCGCCAAGCTTCCATGGGCCATTCTCGTCACGTGACCGAAAGACTGCAGCAGAGGTATCTCTATACAGGAGAGAAGTGGCTTGACATTAAAAGAGCTTTACGAATTTCACAGTTGCGCACTTTCTCGCTAAGAGTCGCACTGTGAACGCTTCGCAAAAATCCCTATTTGTCGCTTGTGCGTATAGCACTCTTTCGGTCATCTCATCACCCAAAGCTCATGACCACAGGTGAGGATTGGAGCAAAGATCGATTTAAAAACTGGACGCTACGTTTGAAAGCTCCAATTTTGTGACCACGGAATGATAAACATCACGCATGTTTGCTTAGCCAATCCGCGTATAAATCCCTTGTTTCGTCTTCTTTCACTCGTTAATACCACAACCACGTACTTGAACGTCTCGACCTGCTGCAGTGGCTTGCTGCTATTTATAGCATACAGCGACTCGAGATTCTGAAGAGTCATAATACCTCGGTCAATTTTGTGCCAATATTCACAGCAGGTAGCTTCAAACCGTTCAAGTGCATGTTGAAGGACCTGTTCATACGGCACAATCAGCAACAAGTCGTCTGCATAAACCAAACGGTTGATCTTTCAGCTTCCAACCAACAGTGACACCCTCGTCGACTAGGCTGTGACTATCTATCCAATTTATGTAGATTTGAACAGGAGTAATGACATCACCCACCCTTGTCAGTGACCAGCACGCACGGCGAACTGTTGTGATCTAAATCCTCCGGCACGGACACAAGCTTCTGAGCAGGAATGCAACACTTTGAACATTTGAGGTCGGATTTCAACACAACATGGAGCCTTCCCAGCCTTCAGTGTTTTGCAGAAAGAATTCGGTCGTAGTGACGGTATTTTCCTTTCCTGAGTGGACCTCCTGTGTCTGATGGTATGAGAGCGACTGGGTTTAAACAATCTTTTAAATCTCCCTCCATCTGCCCAGGACGTACGCATTAATTTTGGTGTTTGATGTATCGGAGACGCCGGATCGTTTGCAAGAACACTTGTTGGCTTGCAGTAATTGGAATCTCGTTCGCCTTTTTGACTGTTTTACCAAGTGGACTGTGGTGTTTCGCGTATCAGCGCGTCGCGAATGCAAAGAAAATGCACCTTCGTTCTAAATCAGAGTCTTAAGCCAATTTCCTTTCTCGAGTAGCATCTTTCACCTCCTGGTATCACACAGAGGGATCGTTTTTCCCATTATTCACCATACCAAGTCGCTTCCGCACACAAAAACGAGCAGTTAATGAAATGACAGCCATTTGAAGAGCCGCCAAGTTTCATCTGCGTCCACTGTGCATTCCGGAAGCTCTCAGAATAATTGCAGTACGCTCTCGGCAAAGGTTTTTCTTACATCCTTGTTCACCAGGGCCTCCTACTTTATTCGGTAGGCCCTCCTATCCCTGTTGTTTCTTCCAGACGTAAGTCCAGGGTTTCCACTTTTGCGGAATTTGTCTCTAGATTGGGAATTTCAAAAACCTTTGGGGAAAATCTGGGGATTTGATAAATCTAGGGATTTTTTTGGGAAATTGCATTTTTTGGGATAAAATTTAAAATTTGTGGTCACACGTTTCCATCTGATGTGAAAATCAGGTTGTGATTTACTGTCAATCCCAGACAATCAATGGACCTAGGCTAGCACACAATTTCATTAAAGTAGTATGTTTCCTGATTAGAAATCTAAAGCGCTACCTATACATTGTTACCATCAGTAAACTGTGCGTCAAAAGTAGCCCCTAATCATGTTTGAAAAAAAGGTAGAGCTTAATAGTGCTTCACCTTTGTAAAAATTATATTTTATTGTGGTATGAACTGTAGGCATGGGCGTCCGCTGGAAATTGGAACTAAAGAAGCAGAAATTTCTAGAAAACGTGAAATCAGCATTTTAATTCTGATCAGTTGGGTTAATTCTTGCAATAACAGGTTGTTTGCCGATATGACACTTGCACTACAAAAGAGTCAGGTTCACTCTTCTGGTAGCCTATCATGCAGTGATGAGCTTGCAGTTCACTAAATTCGGTTCTCTGCCTGTAGAGACAGGTTGCGAAACGCTGGAGTGAATTGTTCTACTATTGGTCTTTGTTGTTGCACAACAATAACGTGGCAACAAATCTTCGAAGATGCACTTCAAGTTACGAGGTAGGCATTTTGCCGCATATTGAATGCAGACGTCTTGGCAGGTAATGCTGCGAGGCAGTGACTGGTGGTAGCGGAAAGACAAGTAGTTTTACACCAATGGTGGGCGAACCGCGGCTCGCCGACATATTTTGTGTGGCTCTTCTACATAAATAGCAATTTTTCAAATTGAAAGAGAGTTGTTACCCCATATTTAACGTTTGTTTCATTTATCAAAGTGTTTACACAAGTTCGTGAAGTTAGTCACCAGGGAGTCTGCGCGATTTGATAACAACGGCAGTGAACGTAAAGGCTAAAGCTTTAGTTAGGCTCCTTAAGTTCCCAGAGGAGAATTAAAATTTTTCAAAGACACGTATTGTAAAAAGCATTCTGTCATTCTTCCAATGGCAGAATGAGAACGAATGCTTTTCGCGAAGAGGCGATTGCAGACCACGAAGTGGAAAAATACTAAAATAAATTTCAAGACTATTGGAGGAGTTCCAAGCCAGATTTGAGCATTTCCAAGAGTTAAAACCATGCTTTGCGTTCCTTGTAAATTCATTCAGTGTTAATGTAGTCTATGATGGCTGTCCGGTTGTATCACCAACCGTTTGTCGCACACTTGACTGCTGCAGAAATTAAACTGGCCGAAATGCAAAAAAATCTGGCTCTAAAAAACTTTTATCAATGCCACTCTACAGTTAATTTCTGGCAACAGGTTCCAGAAAGTAGGGGCGTAACGAGGTTAAGTGGAGCCCGGGGCAAGCAGCAAGTTTGGCACCCCCACGTTTGAACCTGAGATCTTTCGAAAGCAGATGTACTATCTTGAATAAAGTACTTGTGATATTGTTGGGACTTTGCGGCGCCCTCCGCAGTCATTCGGCGCCCCCCACAGTGATTCGGCGACCGGAGAATTGTGCCCCTTTTGTCCCCCTCGTTACGTTCCTGCCAGAAAGTAAATAACCAGAATATAAAAGACCAGTGTACAACGTATTTTTGTATACAGCACGACATATTGCTGTGAATTTTGTTTCTCTGTAATGAAGTTCGTAAAATCAAACCATTGTGCAACAATGAAAATGAACACTTGGGAGAAATAATTTGCACATCTAGCAACGTACTGTCCAGATTTTCGGGGACTAGAAAATCAATAAAAAATTTAATATTGACAATGACTATACATCATTTAATGTAAAACTTGCTTTCTTTACAGTGTTTGTATTGACACTACAAACTGATTTTCCGACTAGTCGATGTTTTTGGTTTTCTGCAAATAACTCTTCCATTGAACAAGGTCGCCCCCCCTGGTTTATACTATGTGTAAAGAAGCCAGAACCGTTACCAGGTGCGCAAGGGGGGAGAAACCCCCTTGGAAAATTTTTCGTCTCCCCTGTAAAAACGTGTTGGACAAAATTAAAAACTATTGGACATAGTTCAAAAAATTTTTGCCCCTATCAGAAAACCCTTCGCACCCGTTGGTGGCCCAATCTGGTTACGTGCCTGAAAGAAGCATGCGTGAAAAAGAAGTATTGCTGCCAAAAAAGTGCATTTTTGGAACCAATGCTCACTCTAAACAGAAGCGGATTCAGGGGGAGGGGCGATCGCCCACCCTAAAATCTAAGAAAGTAACTTTATTCACCATGGTTTTGTACAAATCAGAAAATAACATATCAAAACCAATTCCGAATAAGGCTTTCATCACGTTCGAATTGTCTTATTGTTGGCTGATAAGGCCATTATGTCGTCCATTGTTTTGCCACAGCAGTGTAATGAAGTATACATCATCTTTTCCTGCAGTAGCGAAGCCGTTATAAAACTGACTACCACTGAAGTATCCCACCATAACGTTACTAGCTGGACCCGCACCTGCCTCTAAAGTGCAAAACTGCGCAGTACCACAAGACCATTTGCACAGCGAAATCTCATTTTCGCGCACTTGCAACCTTCCAAAACATTGGAAAAAGACGAAAACAAGGATAAGCTATTTGAATTAAATATGCATTTTTTGATAAGATTTTCTGCATATTCTATTCACAAAGCTTGTAATTCGTTTAGAACTCTGCTAACTCAGTGTTAATATATCCATTCTCACTGAAACAAACATTTTTTCAGTGTGAAATGTTCTTATAGGACAAACACTGTATGTAACTGTTGCCGTAACATTGGACATTTTTTTGCACGTCCATTTGCGTTGCATCGCTAACAAACTGAAATAGATAAGCAAAATGTCGACGTTGCCTCCCCCTGGAAAAATTCCTGCGGACGCCCATGACTGTAGGTGTTGGTATGTGTTGGAAAACGTAGTTTAATATGATCATTGTTTCAGACAAATTCAGTAACAAACCTATTTCATAATTTGCAGACACTGTTCTTCTAACATGCAGTGGCATATCTGTGCAAAATTGCGCCCATGGCAAGTTTGGTTGTACGACTTTTTCAATATTTCAAATATTAAATTTATGCATAACCTTTACTAAATCACAAGATAAACTATGAAGAACATAAATGTTTTAAAACAGAAAATAATACATTTTTTGCTTTCAAGGTTTTCAGCAAATAAAATTATAAATTATCCGTAAGGTGCAGTGCAAAGTTTAGCACATTTCTTTAGCTTTCAGCATTTCACCTGTAAGTTTTTGTTTATAATTACAGGTGCTTGACATGCAATCGATTTCACTGCAAAATACTTCGTGAGCAGATTCGGCTGTTTTGCAGTTCTTGTGCTTCGGAACTTATCCGCAAGGATCATACTGTATTCTATACTCATTTATCTTTACTATATAAGATTATCAAAACATTCAAATAATAACGTTATCGTAATTATACATATTACTCTCTGACCAAATTTGCAAAAGAATCACCAAACTGTTGCAACTGCAAACGACAACTTTTTAAAAGATGAAAACACATTTAATTTGGATGGTACAATAAATTACTTAATGCAATTGATGTATTATGTGTGTCGGAAGAAAACAATTCCGTCAAAACATCAATATATTAAGCCTTCTCGTATTTAAATAACACAACATGTTAATCAAAGCAACACTTCCATGCCTTCATCGAAGAAAATTCATCTGTGATTGAGCAAAGTCAACTTTCTGTGTTTTTTTCACTTTCTATACTAATCAAAGCTAGATCACGTAATCTGCCCTTGGTTCTTAGAAGATCAAAGGTATAATAAGATCAGTTTCACTTTAATCAAAAGTCACTTGCACCTTGAAATAGAGTCTGTCATCGTCAGCACTATTTGCAACGAAATTCGAAGATTTGGAAAGATCCTCGTGATATTATCGCCATATTCAACTATGGATCTCAGGAGGTGATCAAGGCCTGACAAATTTAAGTTGCCTGGCTTGATATTGGCATTTTGCAACCTAGTAAAACTGCTTGGTATGTACATCTTAACTGCAAACAGCTCCTAAATTCTCACACCTGTATTTTCATTTTTGACAATGAGGACCATAACAAAACCTTGTACAATTAACATGCCAAATTTGGACAGAAAAAGCTAGTGCTAAACAAGACTAACCAATCTCTTCTTTCATGAATTAACATTTTTGCTCAACTGGTGCGGTAAGGATACTAACTGTCGATGTTCTAAGGATCAACTATTAACTAAGGTTCTCTTTCTTAGTCTCCAGACAGGGATATTGTGCTTAGCCTATTTGTCCGGAACTATTGACCATCGAAGAAATTTCGTAAGGTAGGAGTGGGCCGCAGGGCCTCTGAGAGAAATTTTACTAGGGTGTACAAAAATCGATACCAGGTCCCCCTAACTTTTGGAGCCCTCGTAGAAACTTGTATAGCTTGTTTGTATAGTAATCTCAATATAGATAAAACCGTTATCATACTAATATTTATAAATAAATTAATTGTTATACTGGCAACTGCCTTACACTAGCAACAATTTTGGGCTTGATTACAGAAAAATTAGCATGTGTGCTTTCATCCTCCCAGGCCTCAGTACCTACCGGGCCCGGATATGATGTACCTCTTGTATTCTCCTCTCATAGGCCATGGTGGGCCAAAGCAGTTTAAGCAAATTTAAGCAAAATGTAAATATGTGGGAGCTTAACAGCAGTTTTTGCGTTAACAGTCAGATTTTAACAGCCACGAATTAAACTCCGAAGTTATCATACATCAGCAAATGTGCAAATATAACACGCTATGCTGCTTTCTAAAACTGTAAAAAGCTACTGAAAAAGTGCTAAAAAGAGATTAAAGCAATGTGGTGCTCAGTGCAAAATTTAGGGAATTCCTGTGAAATTTGGGGAATTTTAGGAAAACTATTAGGGAATTTCTAGTCAACAATTGTGGGAGCCCTGCGTAAATCTTTGTTCAGGCACCAGCCACGTTTTGCAACATGTCGACCATGGCAACCAGCAACATGTCGACCATGGCAACCAGCCTTTTCATCGCATTTGTGAGTCTGCACACTCGAACAGCGATTGAAACACGGATACTTCAAAATAATATCCACAGATACTTACTGGGATTCAGATGGCGACAAATGTTCTGAATTACATGGCTCCTAACTCCAGGAAGTCTGCTGAATGTTGGAATAGTGTAAATGTGTTGATAAGCAGGTAGAGAAGCTATCGTGCGGAGCTTCCCGTGGGTCACTCCATTACCTATTCCAACCTGTTGGAGGACATTAAAAACAAGATTGTGTAAAGAAATTTAGTGCGGAAACAATGTGAAATTTGATGCAATGTATTTTTTTTCTACACACATTCATTTGGCGCATTTTTAAAATGGCTGCAACTCCGAATTTCCCTATCAAAATGAGCAGAGTTGCAATTTTGATACGAGAATGAAGTGTTTTTGATTAGACCTGCTTGAGGTTCATTACTGACAGATGACAGGTGGAAAGCTAAAGAGCACGATGGACAACAACTGTTCACATCATTTCATTCGCTTTTTTGAGGCAACGTAATAAAGAATGTAACGCAATTAAAACAGCGTACACCACTGTAGTACACCAGAAAAGTAATTTTTTAAATGAATGTTTGAAACGCTTCACGCTGTTTTCTTCAAGGTTAACGAAAGACTAACCACCTTGAGTTAAAAACATTTATTTAACATTACTTCTGCTGCAATCTCTGCATTTTCATTTCTGTGCTGCAGACAGTGCTTTGTTGCGTGCGATTCAGATCAAAAAATTTATGGCAAACCCACATAAAAATAATAAGCTAACTGTAAGTTTTTACAGGTCCATAGCCAGGTTTCAAGATTTGGAGGTCAAAATACAAATTTAGGTGAGCAAGATTTTTGTTTTTAGTGTAGGTTTAAAACAAACTTTTCTGGGCATAACAAACTTTGGGGGGCACAAAAATTTGGGGTGTAAATGCCCCGAATGTTCCCCCGTGGCAACAGGCATGAATCTCAACAAGCGTTTTTCGGGAGTTATATTTACTGTTTGATATGTCATCGACACAGTAAGCATTTTCTTGTTTTTTGGCTTTTTTTGTTACTGCTAGTCCGTTCTACAGTACAGTTTCTTGATGTCACCGACAGTTAAGCTGATTAATTTTCGCACTTAATTTTAGTTTCTCCACTAGCCTTCTTGAGACTCCCCACCGTGGATGAAATACATACCAAACTTTCATATACCGTGAAGAGAGATAACAACACCAAGGATTAAAGTGCTGCTAAACTAAAAATGCTGAGTCTCAGCAACGTTATTTTGATCACAACACACCTTTAGTAAGCAAAAATAAAATGCAAAAGCTATAAGCACCCAAAATATGCAAAACGTTATACGATTAGCACAACTTTCATTCACTGATCGTTCTTAACCTTTCCATCTCGCCCATTGTCAAGCAAAAATGATGACGGATGCTCTTTTTGTCAACATACGAAGAACATCAAATTATGCAAAACGTTATAGCCTAGTCGCGTGGCTACACGATAGGATTGGGTTACACAAGCTAAAAAAATAAAATATGTCGCTTTCCGAACTGCTCAAATCATCAGCCTTCTGCGAAATAACACTTCGTTGCTGTTTTTACTCTCACTTGCCATTCTCCGAATCAAGTCCTCTTAGCGATTAGCCTATTGTGTCGACTTGATTGCGTCACATATAACGTTGAATTCGTAACAGCAATGGACCACTGCCTAGTCGAATTGGGAAATTCTATTGCTGTTAGGCCGAGGTTTGGGGTTCGACTCTCGATTTAGTTGGCTCAGGGCGACTCAGCATTGTGGCTGCTACACTATGCAGTGAATCTCACAGGGATGGGAAACAACATGGCAAACGCGATTTTTTGTTATATTTTTAAATGAAATCAAACGTTGTTGCCTATATCGCAACGAAAACAAAGCCTGAGGCTATTGTGTTCTGCTACAAATGAGTGCTTTTTTCTTTCAAAGTCTCATTCGTCTCATGTGGCGTATTAGTTTGTCACCAAGACCATTCTAGCAACATTGGCCTATTTGCCAGTAACAGAAGCCGGTAAAACGTCAGCAAGTGCAGTAGCACAACCGTTTTTTCAGGAAGGTCAACTCTGAATAACGCCATAAAACTTAAGCTCAAATGGATTTTTTACAACGCTGCAAAACTGATTTAAACTAATCTTTTTTGTCACCATGAGGAAAAAAACAGTTCCCAGCTCGTTTATTTGCCAAACTCAAAAATATTAAGAAAGAAGTGTTTCATTTCTTTCTCATTCATGTATGTCTCTATTGTACCGAGCAAGAGTGGCGGGAAGAGAGGTCAATGACTATGCGACTTACCGCAAACACCGTAGCACCAGAAAACTGCAACTCCTCAACGGCATCAATCCACCTTTCTTTGTTGTCTCTGCTACCGTCAGTAATGAAGATCGTCACCAGCGGAGCGTCTTCCCGCAAACCTTTAGAAACCGCGTGTGGGTGCTGAGTTAAGTGGTGAGTTATCAAACATGAAATTGTTGTAGTTGTGGACTTATTAAAAGCAAACACGAGCACCAAGTGTATCATTTCTGATAAATCGTTGCAGATGATCGAATCAGCAAAACAACAACGAAAAATATTTTAGAAGATTTGCGATCCAAATAACGTTGTTCGTTTTTGTAGAAAACTGTCCAGTCTTCGCCTGATTAATACGTTTGATACTGGTATTTCCAGAAGATCAATTTTAGAATATTCATGAATTGGCGTGGAGCTCTACCTATGCAACAATACAATCACTGCTACTCACGTAAAGGCTTATGGAAGTACCCTCATTGTAGTTACTTGAAAATACAATCCATAACTATATCACTCACCATTTTCGACAGTAAACGATTGTCTTGCGAGATATTTTATTGCTGGACTTGCTTCACCGTCACCTCCTATCTGTTCAATTCCTCCGATTGCATCAAGAATATCCCGCTTGAACTGCATAGAAGTTCAGATTGTTCTTTACGTTTTTTCATGAATTTGGGTATTGTATTTTATTTCATTTTGAATTCCTAACAACTAAAACGCGTATCAGCTACAGATAAAGAATCTACTTGCAGAAAATTATAGTGCTACATGCATACCGCAGATTTTACTTCCACAATATTTTTTCAGGAGTTTCACGTGGAAAATGGGACCAACAACATCGTCAGCCACGTTCCGTTAAGAAACGTGATAGTGCAAACATAGCCTCTCCTTATCAGGTGTAGTGTTTATTGCATCTCTGCGCTTGCAATAAACTCAATACAAGGCCGGTCCTACACAAATGTTCCGGAAGCTTCACGCGCTGCTCGAGTCAGATTGTTTTATTTTCCGCGGAAACTTAATTCTAAGCACCGCGATTGCAGCTGGGCTTAATGAGCGCAACAAGTCTCATTACTCGGCAGGGTTGCCAACGTGGCCTTTTTGAAGCCAGATTTTGAAATTCTGGCTTTTTTAACGCACTTGTATTTTTTTGAAAATAAAGTAACAGACAAAATTTGGCCTTTTTCTGTCGGAAAGGCTTGACTCTGACAAAGCAGTGTCTGAGCTGCAGATTCATTACAGATCTCTTCTGACGAGAGTCTATGACCACGCAGGGTGCAATGAATATTGCAAAGATTCTTCTGTTGCCTTAAAAATGGTCGATGTATTGAATAAGAAATAGATGTACGTCACTGTAATCAAGGAGGAAGAAAATTCTTCCGAATATTGGAATTGCATTACATTGATGTTTCTGACGAGTTTTTATATCTATTTTGTATTTGGTTATGCATGTTTCATATGTGTATGCTTTATGACTGCTATCTGACTTATTTTGGCTTTTTGAGGACTAGGTCTGGCTTTCGTATATGAAGGCATGTTGGCAATCCTGTTAACTGACTTTCGGAAGTCGAGCCGTTTGATTCAAAGCGCATTACCTCCAACTTGATAGATTAACCCAAGTTCGAGGCATTCTGCTCAAAGCGTACTCCCTCAACGAATCACAATGGCGGTTCGCGCTGTAGCTGCGTTGTTGCATGCGGTCATGCCAAGTGACCTATTTGTCAGCTGGGTGGAAGACATGCTGGTTTTGATAAGATCAAAATTCAGTGGCAAAGTGATCGGAAATGGCTGCGCAAGCTCAGGTTCATTAGTTCGCTGCTGGCCTGTTCGCTAAAAATAAACTTGAACCGTTACTTGCCGAGTGTTTGTTCCGGCATTTATTTTCTTTAATTGGCGTTTAACCTTGTGCCCGTGACATTCACCGCAGTCCATAGTTGAGAGTATGGGCAGTGTTCTAGAAAAAATTCCATGAAGCACGCGGTGGGTCTAAAACTTCTATAAACAAGAAATATTTAAAAGATATGTGCGATTGACTGATCGTACGCTGGAATGTTTCAAACATCAGCAAACGTGAAAGCGCTGTCATGCAGGCACTGAACCTTCACTTAAAAGTGGACCTTCACCTCTAGCGATGTGTGATCACAAATCCACGCAATTCCATAGTGGTGGACATGACAAATCGTATGATATCTGCTTTGACCTTCATGTCGTTGACGCAAGTTTGGTAACAATTGATCGTAAAGCTTTTCGCATGTCATTGGTCCAAGTTTTTTATTCGGCATAAAGTTGTTAGTTGTCGTGCAAAGTAACTGAAAGTTTCGGAACACTGCTTTTTGCGTTCGTGAACAAACTGTTACGTTAGTAGCGTATAGTTGCCTTTGCGTGGATAGGGTGCAAGCTCAGTTTATAGTAAAGAAATGTAGTGACAAGCGATTGCTTGCCTGCGATTGCGAAACTAGTTGACGTATACGTTTGTTGTATTGTAAAATGTAATGGTAGCGCTTTGGCACCAAACTTCAGCTAACGTTCGGTATTGTTCCGATAAACCCGCTCTTATTTTTGCGAAGATGGTGTCATCATGATGCATAATTCGAGAATTCATAATCCAGTAAAATCAGTCTTACCTCAGGGGTACAAAAATGCGGTCGCGCATTCGCGCCATGCGGCTAAAACTTGGAGTGCGCGAACGGGATTTGCCGCGACTTAGCAGTGCTTCGTTCATAATTTTAGATGCAATGTTATGGCAAAGTTTACATGCGCGCGCTGCTAAAATTTCTGCGCGCTGTTAAAATTCGCATAAAATTTTGAACCCCTGCTTTACTCGTTAAATGCTGCCACGACATGTGACATATTTCATTCTATTTCTGTTGCCTGCTATTGCGTTCTGTGTGGCAGAAGAGTTGGTTTTCTAGATCACTCCTTGCCCTTTGTCTACGTTTGACCGTAATAGACTGCAGGGTGTTTCATGCGTCGTCGCTGGCAAAAAAAAACAGCTTGAAATGAAAAAATGAGCGGGGTTGATAAGAGCTTCATGACGTCATGACGGCTGGTGTATCACATCTCAGATGTTAACCATTTTTCTTCAAAAAGACAGCAACTTTAATGCTGCAGCTCATATGCAAAACATTTGCAATAGTGGAAAGTGTGTTTAACAAAACTCCACGACAGCTCGCGGAAAATAAAAGTTGGATTCCCGGGAAATTTGCATGATTTCTGGCACTACACTCCCAATCGTCCTAATACGCTTTCCGTCTTGTCTGCAGGACTGTAGCACTACACAAACTAAATTTTCATTCTCCAGCGAATTTTCGAGAAATCCTAGCAATATGGCAATGATCGATGTTTACCATAGGCGAAAGGGAAAGCATTTTACTTGGGGGGCGGAAAAAATTTGCCCTGAAAATAACAATTTGACCTAAAAATAGACAATTGCCCTGAAACTAACTTTTTTGTCTAATCCGAATGGGGCCTAAAACCTTATGTAAATCTGTTCTATACAGTTGAATTCGTTTATAACGGCTTCATCTGTAACGTCGATTCGCCCATAACGTTACGTTTTGTTTGGTCGCGATGGCATCTTTTATATGCATTTCAATTCGCTTATAAAGTCAATTCGGCAATAACGTTCTTTATGCAATCCCCTAGAGGTGCCGTTATTGGCAAATTCTGCAGTTACCTTACTTGTTAACTCAAGTGGTTGAAGTTCCTTGCGTTTTGTGTTCTCCCAGACAAGACATTTTACGGTAATTGCTTTTACTGATACAAATATGTACGCGACTTCGATGACGCAAAGCGACGGTTCCGAATCGTATAGTTTGACTCCCTAAACCTGCGTGTGTTATCGTTGCTGTGCGCTTGAGCAAGGCACTTAAAGATGCGCACTCAAATGAGCCAAGCAATCTGCACGTCCGTGCTGCCCGCTTCCAAAACACCTGTTAATCAAAAAATCTATCATCTTAACACCCTGCACCTCTAGCCAGCGCAAACTCGAAAACGAACAAAGAAAGAAATGCTGAATTCTTATTTTAAGCTGTTGAGCTACCGACATTCGATTGTTCGATTTTTACAGAAAACGAGGGCTTGGTTCAGATCAAAGTCAGTATAACCGATGACGACTTTGGTCCAGATTACAAACTACACCAACCTAAATTACACGGATTGCCCCCAAGTGAATATACACTGCATTCAAAATATTTTCACCGTTCGCGATTTTTGAGCAACTTGCACTTGCCCTGAAACCAGAGTTTCCCCTGAAAATTTTCACTGTATTGAATATATTTTTTATCATTCAGAATTTTTGAACAACTTTCTGCTTGCCTTGAACAACAGAGGGTGCCCTGAATTCACTGTACTAAATATGTATTTTTTATCATTCAGGATTTTTTAGCAACTTGCGCTTGCCCTGAAAACAGAGTTTCCCCGGAAACTTTTCACTCTATTGAATATATTTTTTACCAGTCAGGATTTTTGAGCAACTTTGCGCTTGCTCTGAAAAACAGAGGGTGCCCTGGATTCATTGCACTGACTATGTATTTTAATATCACTCAGGATTTTTAAGCAACTTGCTCTTTCCCTGATAATCAGAGTTGCCCTGGGATTTTTCACTGTATTGGATATATTTTTTACCATTCAGGATTTTTGAGCAACTTTGCGCTTGCCCTGAGAAACCGAGGGTGCCCTGAATTCATTGTACTGAATATGTATGTTTTATCACTCAGGATTTTTGAGCAAAGTGCCCTTGCCCTGAAAAACAGAGTTGCCCTTGAATTTTTCACTGTATTGAATGTATTTTTTATCATTCAGGATTTTTGAGCAACTAGCGCTTGCCCTGAAAAAAGAGTTTGCCCTGATATTTTTCAATCCCGGGGTGCAGCCGTCCCCTCCGACTCCCCGCCTCGTACGCCTATGATGTTTACGATTGTTTGGTTGACTTCGAGAAAGCATACCACCGGCTTCTTTGGGAAAACCAGTGGAAAGTGTTGCAGGAGAACGGAGTTGACGGTCGCCTGTTACTGGCCGTCGAGTCATTGCTGCTTTTCTCCTTAGAAAAGTGGTTCGGAAGAGCACGCCTCCCCAGGGGGCGTCAAAAATTTCCAGGGCTTAACGGCTTTACGCGCTCTACAGCATGGAGGGTGTTTGAACAGGAAAGTGTTCCGGTAATTTACTTATGTAATGCCAATGGGGCTCAAAACAAAGGGCAATTACTTAAGGGAAGCATGTTAGAAAAAATGTTAAGAACCACTGCCTAAGACGTTCGTGCGTGTCTATGTTGGAGGAGTTAGATTACAAACATTCTCTGTGCGTTTTGGACTCGAACAAAGGTGTGGGGATGTGTTGTCACAATTCCTGTGCGTAGTCTGTATGCATGCAGTAGACACTGAACAGTCACAGCCAAGTCAACGAGGATGTCACTATTGGAGGCTTAAAGATCACGTTTGTTTATTGCGGACGATTTGATGTATCTTCCGAACATGTTCTTCAACATGTACAGTACTTGATCAGTTTGAAGTTGCCTGCTAAAAAGCTGGAAAAAATGTTAGCACTAAAAATACCGTGCGATCGCGTCTCCATGCAGAAACCCAAACCAGTGTACGCTGCAAGCGAGTACACTGCAGCAGGTCGTTTAAGTGAAGAAGTTTAAGTAACTCGGGGTGCCATTCACGAGTGACGGAAGGCGGAACAAGTAGAAAGATACACGGATTGGTAAAGGAAACGGAGCTGTGCGTGAGCTTTTATCTCTCTGTGCTCACAAGATGGGAGCTTTCAAACACCACAAAATTTTAAGCTTTTTAAATCGATCTTTGTTCCGATCCTCATTTATGGTCATGAATCTTGGGTAATGACTGCGTGGCGGATCCATGGGGACAGTTTGGGGCAACTTCCCCAGTAACCGTCTCTGGTGCTTCGTTGAATGGCGCTCCTCTGCCATTAAATGCGCCCCGTTTTGGTGCCTATGGAAGTAGAAACAGTGATAAAAATACTCTAAACTAAACAATGGTTTGCGCTTCCTTAAACGTCAGGATTTACGTGCCGGAGTTTGCCCAATCTTTTATCGAAAAGTATCAACAATGCTATTCTTTCGTAATAGTACCACTGTTTCCTTATTTCTTTGCCGCGTGAGAACTATCCAATTTTACATTAGGTTACGTAATCACAAACGAAGTCGTTTTCGCTTAACACAGTTGGGCAAAGACTTGCCACTGGGCTGTACAAATTTGGTCTACTTTTGTTACAAGTTTATTTCTTTAATGCCTGATGACAACCTCGAAAAGAAAGGCAGTAATAAAAAAAAGAAATGCAATATGGAAATCTTATAACTGGCTCAAGATTTTAGAAGCCTCCAAAACGAAAAAGTAGTTTCAGGGCTGTTGCCAGTGCAGTCCGTGAATCCGCAGTATGTCTGCACAAGGCCCATAACCAGCTTGGGACACCAGAGAGAAAGACTGGGCTTAATGAGCGCAAACGCGAGGGGTATCAATTTTTTTTAACTATGCCCAATACTTTTAAACTATGTTCAACACATTTTTCCAAGGGGGCTAACCCCCTTTGCCCCCTTAGTTACGGTTCTGTGTCTGCATTGTAGTTTTTCAACATAAAGGTGAGTGGATGAGTTTCTTGGCAGAACTAAGCCCCTGACTGAACCAGAATGCAGCGTGTAAAAAGCTAATATGTGTGTTAGCAAATAATTTTCCGCTGACAAAAATGCATTGAGCGTGCTCGATTATTTCAAAGAATTATGACCTAACAATGCAATTGTGCAACTCCTCACGCCATAAACATGGACAACACAGAAGAGAATTGAATTACTGCGAAGTATAGTACGACGCGCCTCAACAAGCCATGGTGCTCAGCTCTAAACAGAAGTGTAAGAGACTTTTGGCTGTGGGGAAGCAGCAAACTTTTCGATTCGCCCGAAAGTTTACGTCACTGTGAGGAAAGCGAATAGGAACGTTTTGCAGGGCGACGTTTCTGTTTGAGCCGGGCAGGTTTTCCTGAATTTTTTTGTATCTTGCCCCAATCTGCCACCTCCCACCTCGTAAGCCATAGCTCTAACGCAGAAACTTTGGCAAAATATCTACAGCTTGGTGGAGTGAATAATTGGTTTTACGCGTCCATGGCAATTTTTGCTCAACATTTGAATACTTGCAATCTAAAATTGGGGAAATGACGGCCCTTTCGCTCCCATCGGGCGGCGCGCCTGGCAAAAGTGACGGATGGCCATGTGGTTTTGATCCTTTTGTTGCAATTGCAAACCCGAAGACAACTCACGCTGTCCACGAAAAGAAAAATTTGGCATGGGTAGCGAAATCTGCAACCGGCAGCCAATAAATGCTTAGCTTAATAGTTGTTAAATCCGCTTACATCACATAAAATTTAGCAGAAAAGTAGTCTTCTGGTGTAAACTTAACTTTTTTACTATGGTGACTGTGGTGTTGGCGGAGTTTGTGGTTTTAAATTGGTAATAAGCTGATTCTCACCTGTGCTTTCTGGTCTGGCTGGACAGAAGTACATCCATCGCCAGATCAGCAGCATTGGGGGTGACTTTGAACTTGATTGGGGGGCTTCGTAGTAACATACAATGAATTGGAAAATGACTTCATGGGGAGACTAGAGCTTGGCTTTGGAGGTACTGATTGTGAATTTGGGAGCTCAGCCCGCTTGCTCTCATTTCTGTTGAACAGTGTCACAACTTTTTTTAATGACCTGGTCTAGTGGGGTTGTTGTTTATTTCTTCACATCAGCAATGCAATGTCGAAATATGTGAAAAGATATCAATTCTTCCATTGGAATTCTGCCGTTATTAGCGACGTTAAATGTATTTTGTGGCAATATGCTTTTAGGCCCAATGTGAATCTATCATGCGATTATGAGATCGTTTTTCACGTTAGCCAGCAGAGCTACATAAAATGAGAGTATCATTCACGTTTTGTTTTTGAATTGTCGCTTCAGCAATAAGTTTTTCATGTACATGCAACTGCACAAGCTTCGGTTTGGAAACGTGATCGTCATTTAGCTATTCATAAGACTCCTATCGTGGGACTTGAGAGTTGTCACTTCCAAGTCTAAGAAAAACCGTTCTACTTCTAACCAGTTTGGGAATACGTTTCAGACATTGTTTTTCACTTACCTCGCTACGGATAGCCAAATCAGTGGCAAACATAGCGCGCAGCATGCTTTAGCTGGGTATACCTTTCAAATACATTTTGTAGATATAAGGAATTGTTTGGGACACCACGTGTTCTTAGTTACGTGTAGCTTGTGAAAAAGGAGGCCGACACTTTTTTGCCCGCTTCAAACGTTTTCTAATTAATGATTTAAAGCGCTCTCAAACTGTGGTTATTCCCTGAAAAATCGCATAGTTCGACCAACAAAAATAGCCACATTCTTGGCCTGCAAAAGCTAACCACTTTTGTGTGGTGACCAACGATTATCGCAGACAACCTTTGGTATTTAAGCAAGTGAAGACCTTTTTGGCGCCCCGCTATTTGACTGCCTCCCCCCAAACGCCTTGTCTGGATCCGCCACTGAATGATTGAAAGTGTGTTATCTCACGCGGAAGCGGCGCAGTTAGGATTTTGCGAAGCGTTCACGGTGTGACGCTTCGCGACGAAGTGCACAGCTGTGAAATCGCAAAAACCCTAAATATCGTGAGACTTCTCGATGGATATTGCCTACGATGGTTCGGCCACGTGATCTGAATGCCCCAGATAGTGATTGGCGAGGAGAGTCTTTCTGGCTACACCCACAGGAAAAGGCAGCCTAGAGGTCGGTCAAGGACCTTACATCCACAACCTGGCTTAGTCCCGTTTCAGTGTGGATGCGGCAGAACTATCATGCAGTGGTTGCTGAAAAACGTGGGGTATTCACAGTCCTCCCAGCCCAGGTCACCTGCACTCGCGACCCACCCGAGAGGAAAAACGGGTGTGAAAATGCGTGAAAAATGATATCTTTCAGGAATCCAGGTCTTCGTATATTTGCTTTGTTATGACAGTTTCTGCATGCGATAAATTCGTTCGGTAAGCCTGAACAAGCACCTCAGACACGGCATTCAAATTATTAAAACTAAAAACTTCCAGAAAATTTAATATAGACTATTTAGAAAGTATTAAATAAGACGTACATCACAAGTTTTCAAAAAATTCTTCCATAAAAATTAATCAGATATTTGCCTAAAACTTGCTTTTAACTGAAACGTTTAAGTTTAAAACAACTATTTCTCGTGAATGAGAAATTCTGCATTGATACAATTAACTAATGTTTTCGATTGTCTGTAGCCCCAGCATGAAAAGTCTACTGCAATGTTATAAACCAGGGGTCACCAACCTTTTTGAAATTGCGAACCACTTCTTGTGTATCGATTAGTGCGAAGGACTACTAGTTTGATACACACTTCTGAAATAAAAATTTGCTCAATTTACCTTCAATTATTTATTATTGATTTTCGTTAATGTGAAGACACTGATCATGCTAATGCTATTTTTAGAACAGGCCCGCGGGCGACTGACATGATTCTTGCGGGCGACCTAGTGCCCGCGGGCACCACCTTGGTTACCCCTGTTATAAACGAACGTGAATGTCGAGTCAATCAAAGGTTGATTGATTTTATCTTCTGATGCTGATGCGGTATAAGGTAACTAATTTATTAACGAAGCAATTTCAATATACTCCTTTTCAGTTACTGCAAAGATGCTTTTTAAACCAATAGATAGCAGCAAACATTTAGGCTAACGCTGTCATTGAGTGCAGTCGTCACAGACATTGCTGTTTGTCTACAATGTGTTTGTGAAGTGACGATATCAGTAACCGGAAATTTTGAGTATACCTTTACCATATTCATGCAAGACTAACCGTTCATCTCAATCTTACCTAGTTCTAAAAATAAAGAAAATATGTCCAAATTACTGGCGTAAATGGACCGCGATTATGACGTACATAAAGAGATTCGGTTCATTAGAGCAGAAATTTTTGCAAAGGTACTTTTTATGTAGCCTATATATTTTTGTACTTGTGAGCCTTAAGTGGTCTTTTTTGCCACATGAGGTTATCGAATATCAATATTTGTCAATAATGATTTCTTTATACAAAATATAGGCTGCATGGTCTTTGAGTATCGAAGTCAAATAGAACAGTAATTTATGAAGGAGGGCGATTAAATAACAAGTTTCTGATTCTTGAGACAATGCCTTATTTTTGAAGAGTAGTTAGGTTACCAGTCTGTTTGACATAGGTAAGCAATAACTGCAAAATATAATTGGGTGAACTGCACGTGTCTTTGCGGTAATGCGCAGTTGGCTGTAGTGTAACGTAGGCTGGTCTAATAGAACAAACAACTGCATAAACAGATCTGCTGTCTAGATTGTTTAAATCTCCGATAAATGCTCACATTAACATTTGATTTGATGTGTCAGCTTTCTTGCTTGAGACCTACTGCTTAGTCATCTGCTGCTGCCTATAGTCGCTCAACATGTGCAAATGCTGCAGAGGCGTTTTACAAAACGAAGGGAACACATTCTGAAACTGGGGCATTTTCGACAAAACTTTTAACAGACTAGCTTAGCGCCCGAGCCTGCGTTCTAACACAAGCTATCCCGTGTTACAATCATGCTAACAATGCACTAAATAACTTTCAGAGAATAAAGTCTTGTTTCAAACACCAAAAGCTTTGTGCCGATCATTCAGTCAGATGGCGCAGCAGAAAACTGTCTTAGCAATTTAAAGCCGCAAACCACCATGCAGTGCCTCTCTTTGCATACCACTTGTTGTCAAGCATTGATATACGAAAACCTTATTGAAAAAATAATGCTTAATAAGGCTAAAAAGCGCAAAAACTTGGAAATGAATCAACCTTAAATATTTTTGTTAGATTGTAAAGATACAAAGTCAAAACAATACTTTAATGTTTGGAAAGCTATACATCCTGATCCTTATGCACATCCTAATCGTATCTAATTATGGCATTAACTAGGACATGATTTTTTATTCAGAGCAAAGTAAGATTCAGACAAACGGTTGGCATTGCAAGAATGTGGGGGAAAACATACTTTCAAAAACAGACTTGCTTGCATCGCTACTTCGCGACCAATTCAACCATCTTCCGCTGTTGTTCATGTAGTTGTGGCGACGCTCAGGCATGCGTTGTAATATGAACGAATTAGTATTGGTTCTTACGCGTGAAGTGTAAATAAAACGTTTACTTTTTCTATGTCAAGCGCAGATTTACGCAAATAATGGACTTACCAAGTAAGTGTTCAAGTTAAATTCAGTTCTCACACCTCCACCGAATTGCACAACACCAATCTGGGTCTGAGTTGGACCAGTTTCGAACGTTTCAACTATTTGTCTCATCCAAGACAACATCCAATCAAAATCGTTTGCAGAAACACTGTTCGACCTACAACACACAAATCTACCTGTCAAATCATATAAAACACAAAAGCGTTCGTAGCAGTAGGTGTAAAGCTTGAATAAAACGAGAAACATGCAAAATACTAAAATTGCATCGTTTGACAGCGGCTACAGAAGATTCAGCAATATGCAGTATTTACAGCGTAACCGGGAAAGTTTCAGAGGTATTTCACCAGCATGATAACCAGCGGTGGTGTCTGGAGACTTGGTCTCGGTCCCGATGAACATCTTGAGACCCATTTTTGTGAGTTCCGGTCTCGACGGTCTCAGGCTTAGTCTCGATCTCAAAGGATGGAGGTCTCAGTCTCGTGCATTTCAATTCGAGACTTTGAGTTCCCTAAAGGCATTTCTTAGAAAGCCCCAACCAGAGTTGTACGTCGGGTCGGGCCGGATTTTTCGGGTCGAGCTGGGTTTCGGACCGGGTTCGGGCTTACGTTTGTCATAGTGTTTCGGGCCGATTTCATACAAATTTTTTTCGCAATAAGGACACTTGTCGACAGTTGGTGTTGAATCAATAGAGCTTATTAAATCTTTAATGGAAAATGATTAATTGTGAATTATTTGGTCATGGATACTTTGCTACATAACCAATACCCCGCAGTTGCGCATATCTTGATTCACGCGGTAAATTTGGCTTTCGGGCCCAAATCGGGCTTCAGAAATAAATGTTGAGCTCAGGCCTGGTTCGGGCTTCAAAATGAGACCAGTTACACTCTGGCCCCAAAGATTCGACCTGTTCGCTGTTGACCTGATCCTTAATGAAGGAAAAGTACAAAAAAGTTGCCAAAAAAATGAAATTCGACGAAACTGAAGTTCGTATGAATGGATGACTTGTTTATGATGAATTTTTGAAAACGTTTGGCGAAACCGAAACATTTTCGTTCTTGGGTCTCCGTGTCCAACGTTCGGGTCTCGGTCTCGGAGGTTTCAGTCTCGACAAGATCATTGTTGTTAACTCAACAACAGGGTTCCCACGCGGAGAACGTTTGTGAAATTGGTTTTCATTGAATTGTGAAATCGGTTTTCAAGACCTTGAAAATGTATTGAATTTTGCAAAAATGTACATAAAGTATGGAAAAAGTGTGGAAATCCTAATTTCACCTGTTTGTTTATTCAATTTATTTTTCTGTACCGCTGATGACAGTTCAGCAGATGTTTTTTGTATTTTGTTCAATAAATAAAATTTTTGAAAAATGAAGTACAGTGATGGTATCAAAGTCTTTTAGTTTGGTATTGAAAAGGTATTGAAAAAGTATGAAAAATGGCTTTGGAAATGTATGGGAACCCTGCAACAAACAAACCTTTTAGCAAGAACATAAGAAACTGTTTAAAGCAATAATTCATAGAGCACTGGTGAAAAATCAGTGATTAAAACATGGCAAGTGTGAGTCATTTCGGAGAAGCCACTGACGTCAGAGCAAGGGTGGATCTAGCCAGCAAGGGTAGTGGGGGAGATTTCAGTAATATCTTGTAGTCAAGTATCATGAATATCATGAGGTTGTTTGTGGTTGCAATGTACTATACGCATACCTATCCATCCACAGATAATTGGTTGTTTTAGACTAGCATCAAAGCGCGTGAAAAATCCCGCTTAAAATTCTTGGGAACGAACTTAGACTCACCCATCTATAAAGAATACCAAATCTTGTTCTGCATGCGGGCAGTCATGTATAGCTGCTCTACAGATACGTCGACCAATTTGATTATCGACAATCTGTAATTTGTTGGCACTTTCCAGACTGGTTAAATCGCTGATTACGGAAGCAGTTAGTGATTGCTTTCCTTCTGTTCCGACAGCAACGCCAAGAATAGTGACATCGTAATACGTTGGGAAGGGCTTAGCAGTAAAACACGAAAGATTTCGCGGAATGTCATCGTACGATGGGCCGGACGATATAACGATCACAACTTTAGGCACAGGGCGTGGTTCGAACTCTTGTTGCATTTCAAGCACAACGTCGCAAGTGTAGGCGAGTGCGTTGCCCACTCGACGAGCTCCTCCCACTCGAGGAGCAGAGTCAATTAATTGTAAGATGTCGTCCTTGCTTTGAAGATCCGGGCGCTGTTTCTGGACAACAGTCCCATTATCCGGGTCTTCTGCGGCGTTCAACAAGCCATCAAACAGGCCACCAGTAACTTTAGAGAGGGCGTTTAGTGAATTGACGCTGTTTCCGTACATAGCAACAGACGGTCGTATGGTTGCAGAACTGATGTCGTAGGCTTCTATGGCGCGCTTGACAAAACTCTGCAACAGAAATATCACCAGAAATAAAATGTCTACAAAGAATGTTTTCTAATATGTTAAAATCAAAGAGAATAACATTATTTGAATTCCTCTGCAGAAGGGAACCATTAAAATTAATTTATGTCAGTCACGCTGACAGACAGGAACGCCAATAAAAGATGATTTTTCAGATAAACAAATAACTCTCCTAACATTTCTGCCCATACTACACTAAATTGTGATATATGGAGTAAATTTTCCGCACCGTCATTCAAGAACTTATTTCTTAAAACGCAAGTTGATGCAAAGTTTTCCTGAAGTGAGCGTCAGTTGCCGCCGATTCATGGAACTGGTGTAGGTGGAAGTTTGCGAAATCTTACCTTTATTGTTCATTGTTGCTGGGCGAACTGAAACAAGCGATTCGGGTAAATTTCGTCACAATGACTAGTTTAGAAGAAATTGCTAGAAGTGCAATGCTTCAAATTTTTTCTCTAAAACATCCTTAACTATTCATAACGTCTGTGCGCTAATAGTTACTTTGAATAAATATAGCACAGTTTTTATAAAAAAGTTCTCTCAATACAAGGTGTTGACCAGTTCACGAGACAACTTTGCCCATTGCCAGTATTTGCGGAAACGGTTTTAAAACCAGCTTCCACAAAAGCATGTTTTATGACGCCGTGGAAGTTCCAGTGGACACAAACAGCAGTCACTCAAGCAGTTTAATCTTGCCAAAACTTTTGCTTGTACTTGCACAAAAAAGGTCTGGTGTGACTTTTAAATATAAATGCAAAGACGATTTCCTCTATCAAATAAACTAAAAATAATTTGGCATAAAAAACAGAAGAAACTGTCAGCCACTGATGAAGTCCTACCCCACAGCAGAGAGTCAAAAACGCACCTTATAATATCTCAGCGAAAGGTCGGAGACGTCCGACGAGGAGTCGATAAGAAATGCTACATCCAGTCCCGAAGTTCTGCATCCTGAAATTGCACGTGCTTCTGCTTGTATTTTATCATAATGCAGCTGCGAAAACTTGCAAACTGACCGTTTGGTTTAAAAAATAATGTTTGTTTATTATTTCCGCGAACTTCCAATTAAGAACTTAGTCCATTTTAGAAGTTAAAATTCACAATTACATGATATTAAAACTCTGTTGGGCCGTCAACTCTCATTTGGTGATAGTTAATAGTTTTGTGCTTGTGAATGTTCTAAGGATCATACTGTACATACGAGAGGTTTAAAATCAAAAGTCACAAAGCATTCTCCTCGGTGCAAAACAAGACATTGACTTTGTTTTTTAATAAATTTTGCTTAAAAACACGCCAGATATATTTATGTAAGCATTTGTACACGGTTGAGCTAAATAAGCATAACACACCTGGTGGCAACCTGTTGATCAGTCCATTAACTCCTCCCAACATCAGACAACTCACAAATATAAAGAAAAAAACATTCGCTTTGCTTAACATGTTTAGGTTGTTAACATCCCGATCAATTCGCCTCACTTTAAGAAAAACAGGACCTGTGAAAGATAAGTTTCACCACCACGAAGTCATTTACGCGGTACCCACCGAAATGTTCGATTAAACTACTTTCGCACTATTAAAAATTTGTAGAATAATAGTGACAATCTTGCTTCATCGGATATTTGCAAAATTTTTACTTTTTTTGCATCTGTTATTCTGCTTTTCCGTATGCTGAAACATCTAACCCCTAAACTGCGCTAAAGCTGATGAATTTTCTTGTGAAGATACTATACAAAGCACGGTAGACTTCTTAAATTTCAACCTGTTTTCAAGAAAGGTGCGATTTACATCATTACGCCGTTGTTGGTGATTGCCAAATCACCCAAAAACCAGTCCATTCAAACACAAATGCAGCGAAGGAATTCGATTTGAATAAGAGCGGTTGATGCCTACGTAATAGGCGAAATATATACTCTGTAAGATCTTAGTGTCTGAGTCTTTACTGTGAAAGGTTTACTTTCGACAGACAGTGTAGCAAAGGAATTTTGATCTTACTGTACACCAGGGGTCACCAACCTTTATGTAACTGAGAGCTACTTCTTGGGTTAATGCTAAGGGCTACTGGTTAATGCTAAGGGCTACTGGTTTGATACACACTTCTGAAATAAAAATTTTGCTCAATTTACCTTTAATTATGTTATCAATAATGATGTTAGTCTACATGACGATACTCGTCATCTTAATGTTATTTTCAATACAGGCCCGCGGGTGACCAACGTGGTCTTTGCGGGCGACCTAGTGCCCGGGGGCACCGGGTTGGTGACCCCTGCTCTACACACACAGGTTTCGCAACAAACACCATACTTGCTGCTAAAGCCGCAGATGCAGGTATAGCACAGCGTCTCAGTGGCAGAAAATAGGAAACCGTGTTCTACTTTAACTTCCCTCCCGGCAACAACTACCAAACTTGTTTGAACAGACGTTATGACGTTCCGCTTTGCTCCAGCATTTTGAGCATTACTAGCCCACACCCACTCCTCTTCAGTTCTGCAGCGACGCAACAATTTATATGGAAGATTCAGAAAAAAAACTTCATGATGATCTTTTTCACTCACAAGCGTTTCTTGGCTCTCGAAAGCTGGTGCGCGCAGCTGTGCAAAGGTGCGGCGGCGGTTTTGTTACGATCAAATGCCGACGCTGCTATTGTGTTGTAACAAAGGGAAACACCACAAACAGTTTGCAAGTGAAGTAGCCATGCGAGTTATTACGTTGCATTTCTGATCCGGAGATATGTGACATAAAGGATCAGAGGAAACGCACCTTGGCTTTCGATGGGGTCGTTTGCAAAAAGTGCACTTGATAGGTTCATTACGTTTACGGTTTCTCGTGTGGTAGGAGAAAAGTCAAGAAAAATGCGATAATTCTTAAAATGGCGGTCCATTTAAAAAAATACATGACCATCTACGAGGTGAACTCCACTAACAGTGACCTATGAGCCTGCCATTATAACAACTGTGGTTACATGTAGCTGTTAAATAATTACGAAACAGTATTTCAACGTTTACTCGATATTTTGCTGTAGAGGGTGAGAGAAGTCAATTACCGAAAACATGAGGTACTTCAAATAACACAATAGTGATTTGAGAGATCATGTTATTTTCTCGCCTCCTGGATACCCTTCAAGTTTGTACATATTATTCATATTCCTGTTCTACTGCTGTCATTTTGTGCTGTGCGTTACTATCGTTGCATTTGTGCCCAATAGCCCAGCATTAATGCTCATTCAAAGATTTTCCTATTTCAAATGCCTTTCATGAGTGCGAATGCATAATTCCTTGAACTTTCTTTTTCACCTTGACATTTATGAAAGTGTTTTTTTAAAACCACTCTTTTCCCATCTCAGATATCCAGTTTCACATATTTTTAACAAACTTTGCTGAGGCCTTCTTGTTCCTTAACTTTACACGGAGATGGAGTTGTATGCTACTGTTTGTATGCTACTAACGCTCCATCCACACGTCATCGTTCCGGTCGTAGTCTGCTGTTACCCGCCAAACAGTTTTACGTTGCACCGTTCAAGTTTGTATTGGTTCTTACGCAAGCACGCAAGCATTAAACGTCTCTTGTCTGATTTAGCCTGTCGCGAAATTGTGTCCCAGTGATAACCTTCTTTTTCTATTTTTATGTTTTGTCTCACATTCTTAGTGAACTGACACCTTTCAACACTATTGAATAACGCTTGGTTTCTCACCACTATACACTAGGTGCTTTCTTGCCGTTGTGCGAATAGACGTAGGCTATGCCAACACCCCGTTGTTGTACAACTGGAAGCCTGGCTGAAGGAAGATGTATACATTACCTTTTTTCGACATTACGTCACAAATTGCTACAGAGTATAAGTCGTCACTTGGACGCGAACGGGCTATGGCAACCAGGGAATAGTTTCATATTAGCTGAGATGGTTTTATACTTTGTCTGTCGCGTCCAGTTCCTAGGGGGAATGAGCAAAACCACGATAGACACTGTTGCGACTCAGCACCTCTGTGTAACTTAGCTGTGTTGATAATCCATAGACTTTCTGTCCACATCTCATTCTATCATGACACCAAATCCAAGTACAACTCGGCCATCAACTTCAAAGTTTCAGAAGAAAATATCTAACTCTCAATCGGCAATCGACGAAACCACCTGGCCAACAAATTTTTTCGCTGTCGCGGAGTCTTGAATTTCACCCGAATAAAACTAGTTAGTGCTTGCGTCGAAGAATGCAAATCAACTCCTGGAGTTTAAGAAAGGTGGTTAGAGACAGCAACAACCTTTTTGTGACGTGACTCGATTGCCAATTACAATTCAGTTCTACTTTCTTTTTCCGGCTATTCACCTCGAGCTTTTTGAACAATATCTTCAGCGCCTTTGCTCCAACCTCGACTCTGACGTCAAGCACTCAATCGTCCGCTGCTCACCAACCGTGCTACCGCCACGATCATCTGCTTTCGACCAAGGTCAGCACAACAGGAAGTATGTGGCGAGGAAAGTTTTCCCCTGGCTTACTGGAAGAAACGAGTCAATTGGAAATGCCCTTTTTATGCACAAGTGTATATTGCCTATTTTCCTCTAAAGTGCACAACTGCGCAGTAGCACCAGAGCATTTGCGCAGTGAAACCTCATTCTCGCACACTTGCAGCATACCAAATTTAAATATCGTATGTAAGTAGCATTGCCCTATTACTGCTTAAAACGTTTCTCTATAGTTGCGTGTCAACATGGTTGCGCAATTGCATGCTCATTAAAACAAACATTTGCTCAGTATTCGATTTTCTTGGAAGGAACACGGCCTACTGCATCGATGTGTATACAGATTAACTTTTTTTGTATGAGTTTTTCTTTCATTTGTCATGCGTACTTTTGTCATTTTCGTATGAAGATATCATAGTCATGAGCGAAGTTGTTTGGGTATTCGCTGCAATTAACTGCAATCAATGCTTTTTCAATTTGAGCCGTGTCAGCTTTCATAACCTATCAGTGTGAGTTTGGTACCTATAACCGATGCGTTAACTTCACAGCTTGGTCAACGCGTACGTTGGTTCTCAATACAATATTGAAGATTGATGTTTAGCCATTGTCGCCATACGCTTGCTTGCCTACTACTATTACCGGTAGTTCTGCTGTCGACGATTTAGTCTCCCTCTTGGGCTGTGCGTTTGTGTAAAAGAGCTGTGGAATGCAATGGCTTAACAATACTCCACTGTACTATCGAAAAAGTTATGGTTCTGTGCTAATTTACACGGTCAGTTCAGCAGGTGTTCTGCTGAGCCTTAACGAAGCACTTGCGAAAAATTGCTCTTCTGTATGAAACTTTGGCAGAATCGGTAGCTGCTGATCACGCATATGATTGATGTATCCACTTATTGAGTCTCTAGAAATGACCTATTAAATATGAACAACTGTGAGAACATCTTAACCTGCAATGCTGCTTTACATTTCAACTCACGATCACAAATATATTCGTAACTGTGCTGCTTGTGGAAGAGGATATGCCGTTCCGGTCAGAGGCACATGTCATCCTAAACTCTACATGTAGCCCATTGCCATTAAAAGCAAAATGATACGAAGTAACAATTTCTTGATTTAAAAGCTGCACAAATAGCCATTCCGTAACTTTTTCTGCATGCTGAACTTACCTTTATCCGATAAAAATAAGTAGTTTTTTCTTATTTGCCACTAATTTGTTCTGATAAGCGTTACCCTCGATAGACAGCCCTTACTTCAACAACTTTCATGCACAGATTCGTGTTATGCTTTCATGAAGACATTAAAAAATGCACCAGTTTTCTGATCCATTCATCCTACGGTGCACATTATGCAACTGGGTGGCAAATGGTTTTGTGCTAGAGAATATTTTTTCACAAATATATTGATGTTAACGTTTTCCGGTTTAAACAAAACAAAAACCAGCAAAACTATCCATCAAGTCACGCTTTAAATACACAGAATTTACGATACACTTTGTTTGGCTGTGATAAAGTAGTTTTTTAACGAAACTTTAATTCATGACCGTTCGACATCATCACAATATCTGACAAAGTAATTTTCATAAAAATGTAAACTTCTGTACATCATAAATAAACAACTTCAGTACCAGATGCAACGACATTCTTGGGAAGATCAAGATCTTAAAATGACAGAAAATAAGTAAAGCCTGGATGTTAGTTCTGCTTTTGGTAAACAGACAACTGTCTTTGACAAAATGTTCTTCAAAATGCATTGCTTCAGCTATATAAACACGCATTTTTTTATAAAAATCTTTGATGAAAAGATAATGGAAGGGTGTGCTTTTTATATTGCTACCCCAGGGAAGTTTGTACAGAAATAGCAGATATTTTCAAAATTAGTAAAATTATCTTTATTATCGTTCTACATCGCAGAATAATTGTCACTTCAAAAAAAATTCACTTTTCAAATGTTTTAGTTGTAGTATCTGTCTTATTTACTGCCAATCCACTAGTAAATTAATTGTGATTTCAACTGCTTCCTGAAAGTCTTGTCGCAGACGTATTAAGAGAATTGTAACTCGTCTCTTAAAGTTTCCAAAATATTTTAGCACCTTGTTGCTTGCATTGTTTAATGAAAATTGAATTTTCATTAAAATTTACAGTATATAGAAAGACTATAATTTTACTACTTTCATTTTTTTCAAAGATAACAGTACGCTTACTCAAGCAAGGATTACAAATGGATGCACATCGACATACAGAAGTTTCAGTGTGGCCTCTGAACACAGCCTCAGGAGCGCATAATAAAGCGAACAAGAAGCAAGATGGTACGCTTTCTTGCAAATCATTTCTGCAATAATCCTGCCTGCAGAAACAACTTGCTGTCAAGCACATTGAAGCAGATAATTATCTTTTTTGGCCGCACGTTTTGCTACATTTTTGACAGTAAGTGCTTTCGTTTCTGCTCTCATGCAAGCTTTACTGCCATTGAACAGAATCTTCAAATATAGTCATTCGTTAAACAAATCCATAAGATGAGTTCACTTCTTAAATCTAAAATTTTTATCACTGGTTTTACGATCCGCCATAATTTCATGCATGACTCCTTAACTTGAGACACACTTTTTGATCGATGAAGTTGATATGCGCCACCTTATGACTGATGAAGTTGATTGTGGCGTAATCGACGAAGTTGATATGTGGAACAGTATGACTGATGAAGTTGATTGTGGCGTAATCGACGAAGTTGATATGTGGAACAGTATGATTGATAAAGCTAATATCTGGCACATTATAACTGATGAAGTTCATTGTGGCACGTTTTGATTGATGAAGTTGATTCTGGATTTTGATACAGAGATTAGCAAGGAAAACGCAGTTCTGCGTGAGTTTTATCGCTCTGTGGCCACAAAACGGTAGTTTTCCAACACCGCAAAGCTGTCAGTTTATAAATCGGCCTTTGTTCCGATCTTCACCTATGGTCATGAAACTTAATTGGGTAATGACTGAAAGAGTGATATCTCGAGTACAAGTGGCAAAGATGGGATTTTTGCGAAGAGTTCACAGCATGACGCTTCGCGACAAAGTTCGCAGATGTGAAATTCATAAATCCCTGAGTCTCGAAACACTTTCCATCCTAATATCTCAGTTACCATGGTTCGGCCACGGAACCAGAATGCCCCAAGGAAGATCGCCAAAGCGAGTCCTGCTGGTTACAGCCACGTGAAGGCGGCCCAGAAGTCGACCAAAGACAAGTGGCGTCGCTACGTCTCTGACCTGCCTTGGTCCCGTCTTGGTTGTGGAGCCAGTAGAACAACGGTTGCTGAAAAGTGCGGGATATTTCAAGTCCTCCTAGCGCTGCTGTTTCCAGCGACCGGTCGCAGAGGAAAAGCGAGTGTGAAAATGAATTAATGATTATGACATTGCTTATTGAGAAGAAACGTGGCTGCATATGTTTTGCGTGGGTGATAGTTTTTGCAACGCGTGTGACAATGGGCGTCAGAAGGGGGGCCAAGGGACCCCTGGATTTTAAAAATTTCAGCAAAAAAGATTGTTTTTTTAGTTACGAGTAGGAAAAACCAAATTTCACCACTTCGGCCCCCCATGGAAAAATTTTTGTAAAAATCTACAAGTGGCCCCTCTCTGGAAGAAATCCTTCCGAGGCCAATGCGTGTGACATCTACATGTTTGCCTTTTCAACTCTGTCTTTTAAATAGACATTTGTTAGAATGAACCACTAGTTGTGTTGAGAGTGTGTTAGTATTTCACAAATACCAAATAAATGTAATGAGAGAGCGTTGTGAGCGAATGCAGAGCTACACTGATTTATAAAAGGAAATGTTTTCATTTACAACTTGAAATTTAAAAATGGCAATATAAGCAGTAACAAAGTATAGAAGCAATCATTTTCATGTGCTTAAATTGACCTAGGCCACTGCAGTCTGATTAAAAAAGGAAAACATTTTCGGGTTCTAAAATATGTTATAATTTATGCATTGTTTTAAAAAGTATTGTAAATCATTTTTTACCTGACTAACTGTACTTCTTACATTTAACGCACACACCTTTAAAACTTTCGATTTCGTTTAGTTTTTTTCAGAAGTTGAACAAATATATAGTCTCCGTTAATTTTCACAAATGATTGCAATGGTTTAAATTTACAATCTGATTTGGTCGAACTGACGTTTTTCTTATTAGTTTACTGGTTTGTCAATCATTTTCAATGCTTTTGAGCTTGAAACCAGCCGTTTTTTTCTAATTAGTCACTTCTTTTGGCTGAAGTTACATTTTTAAGGTACGTGTATTGGTAATAATGAGAGGGCGGATTAGCTGCGACATAATTTGACATTTGCTAAAAAGGCAAAAGTGAGTTGCTTGTAGCAACTATCGATTTGAGCCTGCTTTTGTACTTTTTTAAACGCTTGTTACAGTACACTAACTAGGAACCCAAGAGGGCTGCAACGAAAGATATATATGACAAATACGAAGCTTTATTGGTTTGATCCTTTCGATATATTTTATAAAACCTTCTCAAAGTTCTCTTTGGACATCGGTATCACGAATGCAAAAATTTAGTACAAAAGCTTAAAACAACTCTGCAGTAACCATGAGTTACCGCCTTGTGTGCTCATCTCAGGCAAAGCGAACTAAATTTCAGCTAGAAGAGGTTTTAGTAAATTACTTACGAGACGATGATGTGCAGAAGTGCGAAGGCAACTGACCTCTCGTTTAGGAGCTATTCGACAGGATACAGGGGTGTGAGGGGTCAACACCATTGAATGAGAAACAATACCACTTGAAAGCACTTTTCCAAGAAGCAACTTTCTTGAAAACGCAAAGAGTTTGCCAAGACTCATTGGTGTCATGGCTTACTGCAAAATTGTCTGCATTTCTTCCTCATTCTACAGTACATCAGAGGCGGGCCTCAAACACCAAAACTTCTGAGACCAACTTAAATTCCTAAAAGTATTTAAGGAATTGAAAACTTAATGGAAAACCGAATAAAATAGAGTATTTGTTATAAGAGAATTGATGGGTTTAATGTGGATGCACCGTACGGTACCTGTTTAACAAGTTAAGGGAATACTTTCATGGTGCATTTTTTGGTTCGATATACTTCTTTAGTAACAAATTTCAATTAAATTTTTTCACTTCTCACTAAAAATGTGTGCAGCTGAACGTAACATGCTAGCACAGCCATGCAGAACTTTCGCATAAAATGGATCAGCTTTAGTTGGGATATGAAACATTTTGACTGTTTTCAGCACTAACTTTCCTCTTTGTGTGGTTTGCGTCAAGCGATGCGACCGTTTTCATGGGTTGTTGATTTATAAAAATGTGTTTCGCATTTCGCTTGTTTAGTCTCAAGGCCGTCGCCCCGTTAGTGGTGTTTTTTTTCCTTTGGGTACTCGCAAGTGGATCATCAACGTGGTAAACATGTGAAACGTATATTTAATGTCAGACTCAACGAGAGCAAACTCACCGACAGAAAACTTACTCAGGAAGTGTAGAATCTCTGAAACTCACAAGTACACTAAACATCACCCTGAAAATGCTGTTAACTGTGGCGAACCAGAAAATTTAGCTTTCATCAGTGATCAAAACGCTTGCAAATTTCAGAAAGGTCGTTAAGTAAAAACAACACCGCTTGTCATTAAACGTCGATTTTTCAACCATTTCGTTGGTTGAAACGAAAATTGAATTTCTGACACAGTCCCTCGAAATTTCTGCTGATTTATAGTTTCCGTTCACATTTACGTCAACATGACCCGATCACCTGCCTTTTTGTTTGACTTTAGCACCACCGGCATGTTTTGTGGTTTAACCTTGGGTTCGTTGAAACTTTCTGAGGATAAAAAACAGGTGTTTCCAAAACTTTCAACACGATGTGGTTTAAATCATTGATATTTTCCTTTTTGTTTCTAAAACTGTGAGGCACTGCAGAAAAGAGTTTGGCCGTAATTTGAAAGTTGCTTGTCACATTTCGTACCAAAAGTCTTTCCGCAAAAACTGTTTTTGCTCAACTTCTTGAAAATGCTTTTTTCTCGCTTTTCTTGTTCAAATCTCGATAGGAAAATCCTCTCCATCCAGGTTCAAAAATAAAAGTCGTACCGCGCTGCCGGTGAGCCTATAAAATCTTAATAAGTAATGCACCACTGCAAACGTCACACCGACTACAATATTTCTTGGCATACAGAAGCCTTCGCAGCACAGTAAGCTCGAATGCCTATCACAAATTCACCAACTGTTTGATACACTTATAGCTGCGGCAATAAAGCTGTTCGCTCAACATGTGGTCCAGACATGCTTTTATACATGCTGACATTTTCTCTCTATGCTGCTGAGATCTGAGCGACACGCCGGTTTTCAGCGAAGCAAACACCCACGCTGCGCAGCGCACAGAATCAATAGACTCGCCATCCAAGCATTTGAGTCAACAGGTATGAGCGCTTTTGAATGCCGCGACGACAAGATGTCATTAGACTATAACAAAATATCTCACGAAGTGCTCCTATAGCCTTTATTTTAAGTCATGTGAAAAGTTCACTTGGTGTTCAAGCATTGCTGCGGATACAGAATGAAATCTAAATCTTCCAGGACAAGACCCATGTTTTCGTTCTTGTGCAAAATTATATGGACAATTTTGAGCGGTGATTGAAAGCTGCAAGTTCTACTTTCACCTTGTGCTTCAGCTCACAATGTACAGCGCAAGATATGATTAAATCTTGGCAAAGTTGCCCAATCCAAACAAAATCCAAAGTTTGGAATATTGACCATAATTTGACATGTACGTCAGTTTCCTCATTATTGTGATATTGCACAGATTTTAAAATTTCGTAGCTTAGCACACTGCGTCAAAACAATTTATACTAAAAAAAATTAAAAAACAAGCACTTTCTCTATAAAAATGATTTAATTTCGTTGTGTTTTCCAACAGTTGACAACGGGGTGTACTGCAGTTGTAAACTCCAAAACGTACAGTACATCCACACTGCGATAACAAGCCGCTCTTTTGAAGTTTGCTGCCCCTCGCATTCTCCGGGAATTGTTCAGAAACCTGTAGGCTTCATGGATGGATAAAAGCATTTGTGTCTGACGATTCCAGCAATCTGTCGACCTTTAACTGCGCGAAAAGGCGTCTGATTCAAACAAACGAAACAAAGAAGCTAAACGATCAGCTCTTCCTCACTGCGGCGCACATGGATTTTACAAACCACACCTGTAGGAGAAGACTGACGTGAAATTCGGCGAACATTTTGTCGTAGTCATGCAAAGGCACGTGCTGTGAGCTTGTGCAACGGCCGTAGCTTTCACTCCTGCTAACGAATAAGCGGATAAGATTGATTAGCAACTTGCATAGACAAATACCTGCATTTAAAATATAATTTATCACAATTGCCTTGATAGCAAAAGTTCAGTTGTACGTTTGATTGTTGATGAGTGTAAATTATTTTCCGGTTCAACAAATCTGCTGGCAATAATCATGTGATTACAAAAATAGCAATGTATCTTGAAATATATTACCACGTCATATGACAATGGTGCATGATTGAATTAGTGAAACTATTTTGATCTTGAAAAACCACATATTTTTTAAAGATTGGGAACTGAGAGTCAAAAATGAAGTTTTGTCGCAGAGTGTGTTACCCACACCAATGGAACATTTTCAAAATTTTGAGTTTTAATTACCAGCTGATTTGTAGATGTTTTCTTTTGAGAAGGTGTGAAGCGGGCTGAACAAACATCAGGGGTGTAGTGCTAAAAACGAAGTGTGGGGACGCACTCAAAAGCTAGCCATTTTCAATAGCACTTCAAACTCATTTTAAAATCAGTAGTTAATAAATTTTTACACTCATTACAATACAAACGAAAACGTTCACAGTCTTTGTAGCGTGCTGCACAAGAGATAGCTTGTCATGTTTTCATTTATGAGACATGTGGAGCTACACGCAGAAAATCTGAGTAAAACTGCACATCTTCAAGTCAGGTTACTGTGACAAAAGTGTGGAAATGCGCTCGCACGTCAAAAAAAGTTTGGGAAAGCCGTTTCCATGCATCTTCGGCCCACTACACCACTGCCAAACACTAAATAATATTCGCACGTTTGCCAAGTATGAAAATTGAAAAAGGCCAATTGGGACTGACTTAAAACGTGGCAAATTCTTGTCGATACAAGTTTCAACGAAAGTAGAATTGCTTCATATTTGCACCTATATTCATTCTTCAAAGAGAAAACATTTAAAAGCTTGAAGCAAGCCATTTGACAAAACTGGAAGTTTTCTATTGTTCTAATATTTTGAGAATTGCGTTTTGTAACAATAAACCAATTTGCTAATGAATCTGGATTGCTTACTTCTTAAATTGACGTCAAATTGTGTTACATTGTCAATTTTTGTGAAACTTTCAGCAGCACAGTAAACAAACTTTGGCCTTGCGGCAAGCTTCTGAGGAATCTGCCTGCTTTCTGCTTTCATTCTTCTGCGACGATTAAAACTTGCAAGCGTATCAATTTTTCATAGTTAAAGGCCACAAAGAAGGCGGAAAGTAAATCAGTCACAGTTTATTGACGGAGAAACTAGTTTCGCGTTTTCCAACGCATCATCAGTCCTGTAAATGTAAGACAAATCTTACAGGCGAAATGTTGGCACTTGAAAACAAGTAAAGAAAAACATACGAATTGTGGCTCGTTACAACGACATTACTAAAAAAATTTTCGAAGCTAAAAGGCTGACCTTCCCAGAGCTTCATAAACCAGTCTCTGCTAAGAAAATGTGCGTTTGGCAGCGGTCTAACAAAGACATTTTTCCTCTGGAGATAACACTCTTGCGCGATGACGAGTGCCAGAGAGAAGCCACGCGATTTAAACAGAGTGTAACAGTTCACGTAAAATCAAGAAAGGCAGAGCCTTTCAACCTACATTGGAAGCGTGCAATGAAGCTAATTTTTAGTTATTCCTTGTTCCAAACACAACTTTTTCCGAACACAACTTTATTCCTTGTTCCAAACACAACTGTTTCCAAACACAACTTTCAGCAGCACATTTCGCAACGATATTGACATGCAGCAAAGCGCATGTGTTTTTGCAACACAGCGCTCACCACCCACCTCCATGCTGGAAATACACGAACAGAAAAGGGGTTTGAGAAAAACAAATCTGGGCTGGGGTGGTAAAAAGATGCAAAACTCGTTTAGTAACACTGTTTTATTCGTATGTGATCATTTTCGGGCGAACTTTTCTACTGGTATCCGCAAAAGCAACCGCACAAGACAGATGCAATTTTTCTCTTCCAAGAGGAAGCTTCTGCGGAAAGTTCTGTTGTGTCCTGCAGGACAGCTTATTAAACAGCGGGAAAGCGAGAGCTATCGTAGCAGGTTAGCTGTTCAATTGTCCCTAGTTATGTGAACACTCAGTCCTGTTGTGAAATTTAAAACACAGATTACAGTTGATCAGGAATCACGAATGACCAGCAAACGTGGGGAATCCTACAAAAATGTTGTACAAACTAAAAGTACCAAGCAGCACAGAAGTTGTTAGACTGTTAAAAAATCAGAAAAAAATGTTCAAACAGCGAAAATCGGTTTATTCATGCAACACGATTGTGGTTTTCTCTCACTCGTGCGTTAGTTTGAAACACCTCGAACAAATGTATTGGGGTTCAGTCAAGCGTGAAAGAAATATTTACTTTCTGGGAGGTAGTAAGAAAAGATAAATCGTCTGGAACTGAGCTGCAGATGATCAGAGTTAATAATTAATGAAAGACGATTATATCAGTGAAAAGCAACTGTCTGAAGCGGAAACAATCTGTCTCGCTTTTATTTGAATAAGGCGGGTTCTGCAATCTACAGCAGCGCTTCTCAACCGGTGGGCCGCGAAATGTTCCGAGATAACGCAATAATTGCGCCTAGTCGCAATAATTACGCCTAGTAATGAGTTCTGAAACAAATTTTTCGTGAAGTGGGCCCAAAATCAAAGTCTCGGCGAAAAGTGGGCCGCGACATCAAAAAGGTTGAGAAGCACTGGTCTACACTACACAATCAGCGTCTCAGAAATGTCTGTAACTTAACAAAACTTTTGTAAATAAACTGACTTTGGCGAAAACGTTGAATTTCAAACCTTATTTCCTGGTCAATAAATGAAATTCAACATTGTGATAATCTCCGACACTTTGCTGGAGGTGTAACAATGAAAAGGAAATCTTTGTGGATGAATGTCTGGCATGCAGTTTGAAGTTTATGCTTCCCATTTTTGTGGCCCGAAAACTATCACACCATGAAAAGTTTTTTTATAACTTTTACATACGTGCAAGTTTGCGGGTTTTTCTTTTTTTCAGTAGATGAAAAAATCTCGTCATACCGCAGTCACACTCCCCGCTCTAACACTATCTTTAAAAAATAGTGCTCTACAAATTAAGAGAACTGTAATGACCGACAAGAACATTTTCGATATAAAGTATGACACTTAAAACGTATTATTACAGCTACGTCTGTGGCAACAAAATTTTTAAATAATAAGATGTTAAGGCCAATAAAAACAGCATGGACAACTTGATATAATCAATGTTTTCCGAACAGCAGTGTTGGTGTTAAATCTTTAAATATACGTTGTTGATTTGTTGATGCATACCTATTGAAATGTACCGCAAGCCGGCGAACACAAACCAAGACAAACAACAACCGTTCATAATACGAAAGAAAAGTTGAAAGAGCAGAGTTTTGCGCTGTAGACTTTCGCAGTACATGCGTTTGGTCATATCCTTGCCGGACGGTTATCACATACTTTGTGGACTGAATCCTTTCCAAATAGATTGCATCATCGGTTGTATGTTCTGCCGCCCAATTGCAGTGCGCGGTTATCCCAGTAGTGCAGTAGATGCACCTGGGCCTGGACATCGCCGCTCTGC
>Ga0210059_1000643_pt1 | contig 46512 bp, 30 predicted proteins | sample Ectturendosymbi2_FD_188042 | JGI IMG/M metagenome (GOLD analysis project Ga0210059, IMG submission 188042) | Ecteinascidia turbinata endosymbiont from Florida, USA - Sample 2 (SPAdes) (version 2) | ecosystem: Host-associated > Tunicates > Ascidians > Unclassified | place: Key West, Florida...
CCATCCTTCTCGGGCTATCTTAGACTTCGACCCTGGCTCGTTCGGCTGGAAGCGACCCCGAGGAGCCCCACGCACCCGCTGGATTGATGTGGTCAGACGCGATCTTGACCAGCTCGGCATCGATCCAGCCGCTATTGAACCCCTTAAGTAGGACCACGATTAATGGCGGGCTCTCGTGAAGCTGGTTGGCTCTACGCACGATGCGCCGAGGTGCGCCGTGCACGACATACGATGATGATGATAGGACTGACGATGCGTAGTGTTACGCGAAATCGATTTCCTATTAAAAATTAGTGATTGATTCCTTGCTTCTTTCACCTGTGGAGTGAAGTTACTCCATAATTTCCTTAAACTCTTGGTGAACACGAAAATAGTAAAGTGCTCTCTCTTCTAAATCTTCCATCACAAATTCCGCTGCTATATCAGACACTGGGGAACGGATTAATGCACGGAAAACTCGTTGATTAAAGGTAAGATTCATCGCTGTTGGACATATATCAAGGTCTTTGCAAATGTCATCGTGAGGCCAGCAAGTGTAATTATGCAGAGTTTCTCACACACTCGGCCCTGCTGTAGCAACATCAATAGCAGCTGTAGGTCAATTATAGCATTTCTGAAGAGGCAAACTACTGTTCATCGAACGACACTAAAATTTCCATTCGTCCCTTCACCGTTGAAGATTCGTATTTTGGAAAAATCTGGCGGGTTTCGTTCACGGCGCAAATAAATCTGTAAAAGTACAGAGAGCACCCGAGCTACTTCATGTGTCAATTTAGACGCTGGAAATGTTGGCTGATCATAAACACATTTCAGTTCATCAGAACATCACTTAAATGGATAACATGGGGCAGTCGTGAGGTGTGCAATTTTTGCGCCGAAGCCGCAGCGAAAAGAGAGAACGAACCTCCCGTCGGCGACGCGCGCCATCCGCTCCTCCTTCAACCAGTCTGATAAATATGTCATCTCGGCCGACTTCAATAGCGTTATTAAAATCTTGGCCTGAAACGACGTGAAACAAAAACGTTGCTTGCCCAAGCGAAAGACAAGCAGCTTTCATGACTTGATTTCACCATAAATATCAGGCCTACCACCTGGCGGAAAGTACCGTATATACATATTTTTCTCCCGCTACGTGGCGATGCAGCTACATTGGAAACCAGCACAACTGCATGTTGCTTCGTTGTCAGGTCGTTTTTTCTGCATCGGCGCAATGTGCTTCGTGTGGATCACCACCCTTTTCGAAAAACAACCGAAGCGTGACACAATAATGCAACAAAGCTTTCACTCCTGGTGTCCCGTCGCTGATTAGTTCGTGAGTCCGGCTCCACCTACCGCGGTTTATTTCGGTTGTTTGAAACCTTATTCAGTACAATTGAACCTTTTCATCCGATAGCTGGATGCGGAAGTGTTCGAGCGTTGTGAGAGTTTCCGTTGTTGCCATTCTCTCCAGTGCTTGTATCGATGCCGACACAAAGTAAAGTGAAGACGCCGCTAGTCTTACTGCGCTCTTCGACTTAGCCGCTTGCTCTGCTTTTCTTCTCCTGCTCCTGTGTGTTCTTTTTCGCATAAACCGTTTTCTCCAGGTCACCGCGAAGAGACGTTGCGTTTTACCGTCATTTGAATGAAGTCTCCAAAAAGAAGGTATTTTTTAGACTACACGAACCGCATGTAGATTGCAAACCTACTGCTGGAAGGAAACTTCGAAAAATTTCTTCCTATTCGACCAAAGCTTCCGAAGTGGTTAAAATTTTGTGTTGAAAACCTGAGACTGGTCGCACGGAGTGTATCAAGAATACGTCGTGCCGCGCCCCTGCATTCAAATCAGTGGTTCTTAACCTTCACAAACACGCCGAACCAGCGCCGGATTTAGATGGCGGGGGGCCTGGGGCCCAGGGGTGGTGGGAGGCCCCATGTGCGGATACAGAATCTTTAGGTAGTGGATGATCGATGAACTCACTAGTATTTCGATGGATCGTTAATATTTATGACGTTCACACAAAGACACATAATCTTGTGACGTCACGTTTGTTAACTCAAGTGTAACAAAACTTTAATATTGTGACGTCACATTTGTTAAATCAAGTGTAAAAAACTTTATGATGCAACTAGTATGTGACAACGCTTAGCAATTTGTGAAACTGTTGCAAAATCGGTCACCAGAAGCATTGCTGCATCCCATCTTCTTTTTTTGAAATTTTACTTAAATAACGTTTTGAAAAATGTTTGAAAAAACTCTGGACTATCCAACGTTTTCACCATCTCTAAACGCCAGTCCTCGTTCAGCAATAAATTTTACAACAGAAACCAAACGTTGCAGTCAGAAGCGATTTCCAATATTGTTCGCACTGATTGACCTAACTGGCTAGCTCTGCATCAATTCTTCATAGTGATTAGTTACATCTGCGACTATACGTAATCGTGGCATCTGTATGTTCCACTGATTGCTCCTGGCTCCTCAGGCGGTCAAGAGCGTGATTCCAGTCGAAGATTCCTTTTCTAATAAGGAAAAGCGCACATTTTGCCGTATCCGCGCACATTAGTTTACAAGTAAAACAATAAATTCAAGTTTGTGAAGGATGAACAAAGCCAGCTTCTATCAACTACTTCACCGTTGTGGTTCTGGCGAGGAATAAAACTTGTGGTGCATTTCCACTGACGAATTTTTTTCTTTTCGTTGTTGAGGAACAACATGGCTGTAAAAGCACTTTTCATCACAATGTCAAAGAGAACCTGTTTCATTTTTCAACCAATATTTATGAATTTCTTCCCGTGTAGTGGCAGACCAGAGACCGATATCGTTGCCTATAGTGATAGCGTCAGCCATCTCATCTATCATGTTTTTCAGTGATGTTTCTTGACGCTCTTCTGCCACTGCACTTCTGGTTAACTAGGTCTATTCGCATCGTTACGTAGATCTAAGTCTGAAACAACATGTTTCGATTTTCATGTTTCGATTTTCTGTTACAACTTTCTGTTCTCTTACAACAGGGGTGGGGAACCTGTTTACTATCACGGGCCACATTACTATTGTGCACTATTGCTGGCGGGCCGCAAAAATCAATTAATTTCATTCAAAAATTCTACCTCTGTGAGGAAGCGTGACTTCTCTTGCCTTACTATCTGTACCTGCTTATCATGGAGCTTCGTTTTGACGCGATTTTGTACTCTAACTTGAGTAACGAAAATTCTGATGCGGGCCATGTCAAATGTTCATGCGGGCCGCAAGTCTTACATGTTTTATGTTTCGATTTTCTGTCGTTTCCCTGTCTTACCATCCCAGTCTTACATGTTTCGATTTTCTGTCGTCTTGCAGGTTCAGCAGAAATGTCTCCGCTGGATTTCACTGGCTCTGTAAATAGAAACTTGAATGTTTCTTGACTTGGCTGCAACTTCTTCCTCTCTCAATTTTGCCTCTTTTGCTTTTTTATGTTTTTTTCGAACCACTTGCATAAGCTCTGCATTTGTGAGGATGACGATCCCCTTTCTTCTGTCCATATTTATTTATTAGTAATCTCAATAGGGCTGCCATATTTTCATCGCAAAAAGGGAGAACAATTTACGACCCTCACTTACTTGAGTGTTTTATCTACACTTCATAAGTCATATCAATTAGGTCTATTGATAAGTATTAAGCATTGTAGTAAGACGTATAGTGTGGACGATGTTTCAGTCAAGGTACGCAAAACAAAATCCTTATTTACTCGTCCTATTTAGCCCAAGAATATTTGCAGTTTCTTTTGTGACAAAGGGATTTTTCAGACGTATTTTTTCGTGTTTTTAGCATTACTGATTAGCAATAATTACTAGAAATGACTACACTAATCTATGTACAACACACTGGTCACCGTATTACGGTTCATCAGCAAAGCTAGTACAGTTTAATGGAGTGAGCAGTCCGCACTCTAACGCCAAAGTCATTGAGATACTGAGACAAGATTTACCACTGTTATGTAACGATTAATGTTAAAGCATTCCCTCCTTTCCAGTCTATACTTAACCCAACCAAAACATAGATTAATTAGACACCTTGTAGGCCCTCCCAAAAACTGAGCAACGCCACCAGCACATTTCTAGTTGCAGTTGAGTGGGTACGGTTTATCCTATTGTATGTAAATACAAAATATCATAGCTGGTGACGTATCTGACAGGGGGCAGAGGGTGGAAATTCCCGCCTCTTGGCAAGCTAAATGTGAAAACCGAGCCCCCACTCAACTTATATTTCGGTTTTAGAATTGTTTTGATTTTCAATAGATTGTTGTTTCTTTGCATTTTTTGAACCATATTCCGGTGATTTGTGGTTTTAGTATAACCACCCACGTTCAGATTCACCATCATTTCTCAAATTTGTATTTCTGAGTGCTGGCCAGTGGGCCTAAGTTTCCACCATGGGTCAAGTTTCCACCATGGGAAAAGCTAAGTTTCCACCATGAGTCAAACCGCCAGTTACGCCACTGAATATAACTACGTCAAATAGTAAATGAAAAAATGAGGACATTTTGACAGTTTTGAATGTCCTCGGAGAATATTTTATTTCTCATGAAAAAAGTGGACAAGTAATTCATAGAGGACATGTGGTAGCCTTACGTAACAATGCTACTCATATGCGACCTGTGCAAATCTGAGAAAGGCAGACGCAAAATCTACCAGAAACGAGTAGAGACATAAGCTAGTGCGCTCTACGTGACTTGGCCTTGGATTCACTAGATTCAGATACCTGACCGACTATCAGGAAAGCAATAAGTGTTTGTTTCGTCACAATATAAAATAATATTTTTAAGCGAATACTGCCGTCTGCCCGACCGATAGTAATTACTAACGCCTACAAACAAACTTTCCTCCATGAAAAGGACTAAGGGACACGCACATGTTGCACATATGGTTAAGTATATGAACATGGTGGGGGTCCCCTTTTGATTGGGGGCCCTGGGCGCAGGCCTCTCGGGCCCCCCCTAAATCCGGCGCTGCGCCGAACCCTCACGTAGTTTTCCAGGCTTTTGTCGATTCCAATTTTTGCCCAATATAACGGAAGTAAGATTGAGTTACTGAAATGAAATCTACCAACAGTTCATATTCAATTATACGGTAGTACCACGCTTTCAGTCATGTTTCAGATGACCTTCATCGAACCCCTGAAACAGCTCCGTCCTACGCTGGGGGTCAATCGAACCCAGGTTAAGAATCTGCACTGGGTTAAATGTTTCTCGATCAATCCTTTGTTGTGCTTTTCGCGATTGAGACGCTACATGACTTCTATCTTACTTCGCCCCTGGATTTGCCACTTCTTCGACAGGAAAAAAATGAATCAACAGATATCGGTGCAAAGTCTCGACAGCCACAACGTGCCAAACATTTCCACAAGGCACCAACATGTTTGTTTAACCAGTCGCTCAAAGTTCTGAACCTGAAAAAGGCCGTTTTTCTAACTGTCGCTTCTATTTTCGGATTTCTTTTCAAAATCCTGTTCAGCATTTTCGTCGACCTTAAGTGATTTGCGATTTGTATTTTCTTGAAGATGAAGACAATTTTACAACTTCCTCCCGCCTTGTGGGAGGTCGATGAGACCTGCTACCTGCCCGGTTGTTGTCCCGCATTTTTTGCAGTTCGTTTAAAATAAATGTTTGCTTTCATGATTGACATGCACTGTGACGTGAAGGCAATAGCGTTTTTATTTTATTTCGTGGCATGCAATACAATCAAATATGCATGAAAAAGAACATGCGAGTATCACGTGGTCAGCGAACTTCCCACGGTGCACCACTCTACCTCCTACGATTGCCTTATTAACCAAAACCCGGTGACGTGACCTGGCAGGGTCAATCATATTCGTTTCTTGTCAAGCCTCTTAATGAAGTTCTAGAGCTGGTTTGGAGTGTTCATGAATAAATATCGGTAGATAACAGTAATTAGGGGCTCAGTTCATTCACTGCTTTGCACCTTAAAGACTACCTTCAACAAGCATGACACGTGAGGAAGGTGCAGGGTACGTCAGAACCGAAGTCATTTTTCTCTGGTGGAACAACCAACTGTTTTCGACGGTCGAGTTGTTCAGGTACCAGATGTAAAGGTTTACTTCACGCCAACCGTTCAGCATTTTGAAGAGCAGTGCAACCACAAGTTGAATTGCGCTGTTAAGACCTCGAACTGTAGACTAAGTACAAAAGTGGCAAATACTGCAGACTTGCTATTGTATGAAGCAAAAGATTGCAAGCCCTAAGCCGCACAGGCTAAATCACTTGAGGCTCCTAAAATTTCATATTTCGGTTGAAACATTTTCACGTTCCGCATCGTTTGCGAAGGTATTGTCGGGGCTTCCTTCACAACCCAAACGCTGCCCGCAATTTCGGAAAACTGCTTTGTCAGAAGGCAATACGTCGCCTTCCGTGGCCCAGCAAAGAGAAGTGGTTGAAAGTGGAGGAGCGCAAGTAATGATTTCTGGCTCATTTAAAAATACAACGGAGAATGGCATGATTTTACTGTAAAGTATTCCTGTACCACGTACAACATGTGAAGCAGCGAATTCTGTAATTAAAGAAACAAAAACAGCAGACTTTTGTGGCAATTTGATGATGTTGCGCATGTGTCGGAAGGATTGGAAACAAACTCACGCATGGCGCATGTTACGTGATTGCTGAACATCAAAACGTGCGATTGCTGTTATGCAGAGGAATATCACTGCTCGCGCTTCTTTTTGAAATTAACAAAAACCCAGCTTTTGCTCAAAGCAGCGAGAGAGTGATGAAAAGTTACACAAACCTAACCTTTGGTGGGCAGGCGTTTAAGACGTTTTTTTGGCATTGAAGGGCATGCGTGTGAACTTCGCTGTTCAGGGTTGCCAAATCTACTTTTTTTCAGTGGTCAAATCTCGTCCATAAAAGAGCTCAATCCTGAAACATTGGACCAAAAAAGGCCAACCATTTTTCCAAATTTATTAGCAGTTACAAAGTCGTATCAACCCATGGTTAACAATTAATCAATGGCAGTATTCCTAATTCACAGTTGAAGCTCAACAGCAAAACGAGTAGGCTACATGATGAATAATTGCAAATAAACAACTTGATTTCCATGTGTAGCTATAAACTGAGATAAGTTTATCATCCTCGATAAGTGCTACAACGATCAACAACAATCTGAACAAAACCAACAAACACGTGCATCACCTAAATAACAGTAAGTTAGGTAAGATAGAACAGTTCTCATTTTTGCCGCAGCTTGCCTCAGATGCGAGCCGTGGAGGAGCTAGTCCGCAGAAAATTGGAGAATCGCGCGCCTGACGAACTTTCGCCTAACGTGACCCTTACGAACGCCGCGCACCACGGCGCTCTAGTCTCTTATTCCCTACAGCAATCGCAAACGGAGGGCAGGCAGAGCAAACTTTGTTGTCACAATATCCAACAGGCGTCAAACTTCAACGGCGATTGATCGTCAAACACAGTGTCTGAAATACAACAGAAACAACCAAGCGATTCTACCAAGCGTAGTAACGGTAAACTATGAGATCACACTATCGGTTGACTCAGTGTGACAGGACAGTTAATCCTTGCAAGCGCGCGACTGCGACTTAAGTCAGTTCAGCAATTAACAATGAAAAGTCGCTTTGCTGCGACTGTTCTCGCGTAAAGAAACACGAACTAAAAGGCCCAGCAATAAACATGCACTGGATTCGCTGTTAGCTATAGACGTTCAGGAGAAATAAGAATAAACATACATTACATACCAATTGGCGTAAAATCCACAGCTCAGATCTTTGGTCTTTTCACAGCTCAGATCTTAGAAAGCTGCACACATTAGATAATTAATAACCGGATGAATACAGCTTGAAGCCATTAAACAAAGATGGAACCTACCGTAAAACCTCTAGTTCACTGCCATGGCGCTCTATTTTTCAAACTTCCCCCATAGTGGTGTTGTTTCAGAGGTGACGTTCAAATAGAAGGTGGCGCTCAATTTTTCGACTTGCTGGTCAGAATTATGAGATAAAATTTATTGATGAAAAGAAAAAACATCTAACAGATTTACATAATTAACAAAAGACACGAATACAGGGTGATTACTGGTAAGTAATCACAGATTCACTGGTGAAAATCAAGTGATACGTTGCTGTTGAAGCCGTCCTCGTCATTTTCAATACTTTCCGCATTTTTTAGGGTAGGTCTTTATTTTTGGAGAAACACGGTATAAAGGAGATTTCAGCTGTAACTACTTCCCAAATGGAAGAATTCATCAAAGTGGCGTTCAATTAGAGGGTGGCGCTATATTTTTCAACCCTTCCTTTATAGTGGCGTTCTATTAGTGGTGGCGCTCAAATAGAGGTTTTACGGTAAGTCGCTGCGCGCCATTACGCTCACTGCTACCTCTGCAATTGTAGCAAGTAACATACAGCGGAGCCGAGATATTCCAATAATTCGCATTATTTCAGAAACTCGAAGGATCCTAACAAGTTTTCAAATCAAAAACCTTGAAAATTTAGGAATTCAGGTGAAAATCTGCAACCAGTTAGCCAAAAAATTGAAAAAATATGGTTTCTCAGAAAGGACCCAGGGTGGTCAGATCTGATTTGTGCAAGAGACCAAATTCATCCTGGAAAAGAGCAAAACGACAATTTTGGGGCCAGCTAGTGTTATTTCAGACCAAATTTCTGAAATTTGGCTCCAAATGGGCCAACCTGGCAACCCTGGCGCTGATAGTATGGTACTCGGCTGCCGGTGCTGGTGCAATGCATACTTGTGTTCAAAAGCCAATCAACTGCCCAGTGTTGAGATGCCAGCTTTCAGAGCATAGCAACGATCATTGCAGTATGAACTACTGTGCAGTATATAGAAACAAAGAAAAACCAAAAGCACTTGAAAGTCAGGGGTAAAGCAAAAACAATATTTTTCACCTGTTTGTTGCAAACTTATGCAATTTACGCATCTTGTCGCCAAATTCCTTCAGGTTATAACATAGGTGTATTCACACAAGTTTCCCGAACAGTTGCTGGATGCTAATGGATTTACTACAGTATGTTAACACCTTCCTCTCGGTAAACCGCATGGCACACGAACTATGCGAAAACACAATTCGAAAAATCCAATCGTTATTGCTATTTTTTCACGATTGTAAATCGTAGCTGTTGCGGGTCACGCACCGTGCAACTTTGTCCTGTGATAGAGTGATTTGTGCATCCTTGTCTGGTTGCCAGTCATGCGTGAATGAGTGATTATGAGGTCTTGTCGAAATCCTTTGCACCGGTCTTATGTTTCAGGTTGATTAGACACGATTAAAGCCATCGGGTAAACTAAACGAAAACAGCAGTTTCTTAAAGTTAAATTTCAATTGAATTAATTCAACATGCAATTATTTTTATTCCATTCAATTACATAACCAATTTTTTATCATTTACTTTTTAAAGATGTTGTTATTGAACCGTCGTCGGAAAGTCTTCATTAGGGGGGCCTTACATTTCTGCAGGGGAATTGGAATTCTGAAAATTTGTTGAAAACTCCACTGGTTTATAGTGTTTCATACAGTTTCATATTTCAATTCGGGGAAGTTTGGAGCTTTCTTTGGCATCAACTGTGTTGGTGCGTGAATGACGTTGTTTTTTTAGTTTTATTTTGTGAGAGAGCGAGCATAGAGCAATTCACGTTTAGTCTCCGAGATGACTATGAGGAAGTTTGGAATTTGCAGCAAAATGAAAATTACATCAATCGAAATACTTTCTTCAGTTGGAGAAATGATGGATACGAAGCGATATTGTAATACGACGTCGCTTCAAGCAAAAGTTTATATTTCTGTTTCATTTAACAAAGTCCATTGAGGTCCGGTTGGCAAGTTGACAAGTAACCCTCATTTTAAAAATTATATTGGGCAATTCTGGAAAACCAGGCACATACAATAAGCCAGCGTTGCACAATCTGCGGCCGTACGGCCTTCGTTAAAATTTATGCAAGGGTGAGTATGTAATTTGAAATAAATGTGCATAAATAATGGTTTTCATGAATGCATATATAATGGAGAATGAATGCATGAATAATATCCAATAAATAATCATGCATGCATAAATACTGTGCATAAATAATTATGAATGCATAAATAATGGCTTTTATGCATATACGAATGGCTTTCATGAACCATCTACTTTTCCACTAATGCTGGACGTGCATACATATATTCTCTTTGTCGACCGTGCGTGAGGATCCTTAGTAGAAAGACAGCCAAACAACAGCGTGGAAGAAGGCTAGGCTCAGTGTGTGTGAAAACTGAACAGAAATAATGTAAAAAATGAAAAGGTCTTGAAATTACTGGCTGCTGTATTTCATAAAAATAAACGTAATGCGACCGACAAAAGCGAAAAGGTTGTGCACACCTGCCCCAAGCAAAGTAGACAAAGTCAGCGAAAAGGCGTCTCTACCCGCGCCAAAGGTGAGGACATGACTGGCTACGAAAAAAATAGTTTTTGTATATAAACAAGTGTATAAACAAGCGACGGAAATGAATTCGGATTATTCCAAGGGTTTTACATTGAAAGTTTTTTAGTACAGTACTCTTTATACCAAATATATTTTATATAATCTAATCACAAACGTTATCAGACAGAAAAAATTTTGAAAACGTTTTTTCAAACGAAGAGCAAGAATGTAATATTTTCATGTAATATTAGTCCGTTTCAAGAATTGCTTGGAGACAATCTTTTAGATGAGAAGAAGTCAACCTCTAGGTCAGCGGGGTACAACTTTTTTGCTATTGCCGGCCGTATTACTTTTATTTATATGAAGTACGGCCACCAATGAGTTCGAGTTATACTTTTGAGATACTGCGTGGTGCCAACCAGGATTGCCAGATTTTTTTCTTAGCTTATGGTCAAAATCCTGATAGAAATGGCCAAAATGGCTGCTTGTTGAAAAAGTTATGGCCAAAATCAAAATATGTGTTAACTATGGTAATTTCCATATTCATAGATGTCTCAAATTGTTTGGAAGTCAGTATATTTTTTGCCAAAAAATGTGGTTTTGCCAAAGAAGCAAATCTTTACCTTAAAACCGCAATTTCTGCTGTAAACCTAAAATTACCTGTAACAACTTGTCTGTATTTATCTTAATAAAACTGAGAACCATATATTAAACACTATTGTAGATACATGCTTCCTTTCTGACCCATTCATTTGTTAAACAATTTGAAATTAACTTTCCAATTCAACGACAAGGCTAGAATTCTCTTGATCTTGTGCTCCAAATATATGAACAAAAGATTAAAGTCATGAACTGCATAAAGTTGATGATCACAATGAGTTAACCACATACACAAAAGCATCATTGAGTTCACATATGAACGAAAAGGCAGGAACACTTGAGAATAAACATTGACTCATGGCAAGTCCGATTGAAACACTTGCTGCACAAAATCTACACGATTGCAAGGGCTAAATAATTACTAGACACTTTGAACATTACAAGGTTGGAGTCACTGCAGAGTGTTACTGTCAAAGTGATGAGAAACTTCTTAAAGTAAAATCTTACCTAAAATGTAAAACATATCTGCTATAACATTATCAGTCACACAACCGGGTGCAGCAGTCTTCAGATACAGTACGAGCACAGCAGATACCAATGGTAACCGAAAGATTATCAGTGACTGAAACATCTGTACAAAATCTACTGACTGCAAGGGCTAAATCATTACCACACACTTCAAAGCAAAAAAAGGTTGAATTGAAATGGTAAAATTTTTGAAAATGGGCCAATCTGGCAACTCTGGTGCCAACCAACACAGAACACACTCAAACATACACTGGGTATTCATTCTACAACTCTTTGTGACATCACCATCCAGATTGTTACGCATCGTGTCGACTGATTTTCTTGCTTTGCGTTTGTTTTTCTTCTGTAGTCGCCAGCACATACTTGGTCAAGACACGAGACATGATCAACCCCAAGCGCACCACGCAATGGAGTGTTATGCAACAACGCAATGTTTCTCACAGCACTGTTGTCATTGTGACTAGTGGATATGCGATGCCAGGTAGTGACACAGGGTCTCAATTTTGAAACGTACAAAAAGTCACTGTCAGCGCAGCACACAAACTTTGTTAATATAACACTTCTTACAAATTCAGAGAGCAAATATAAAAAATTATTAGCAGGCAAACCATTACTAGTCGCTAATCAGCTGTGGTGATTTTGTGTGAAAGCTGATGTTGACTCTTGTTCGTTAATCTTGAGAGCAGAATATGACAGATGGATAGCTACGTAGGGCAGTGAGCCAGTGACCCAGACTCTGAGCTGCGGGTAAACCTTATGGAGACACTAGCCAATTGTGAGCCTGACTTTTTCTCAAATATTCGCACATTGTTCCACTTATTTGCAACGTTGCCAGTGACAACAGAATCATGTGAACGTTAGTTTTCAACGCTTCAACAACTGCTAGCTATCTACGCAGCACTATGGGGCAAAACAAGGCCGGCAACTAGGGTGAACTTCGTCCGCCTAGAAAAAATTTTCGCCCCGCTGGAAAAATGCGTCGGACAAAGTTTGAAACTATTGGACATGGCTCAAAAAATTTGGGCCGCTCTCAGAAAATTCTTCGCTCCTCGTGGTGTCCCAAGCTGGTTGCGGACCTGGGCAAAACCGACTGATGGACTGACTGTTTTGACGAATAGTCGTGATGTGCCAGTTGATACTGAGATGGTTATCGATGAGTTGTTCAAAATGAAACGCAGACAGAATTTAATCTTTTAATTGCGCTCGCAGGTATTTTGCAAAGTCAAGGTTTGGTTATTGGCATCCTCTGATACGTTCCCATGAATCCATTTGCATAATGTCAGTTGATTTTGACTTATTCAATAGGCAATATCAGTTGGATTCTCGAGGACAACTTTACAAGGCGCTGTTGCAGTCAACTGCTGAGGCAAGCACAAGCGAAAGAAGGCAATTCGGGACATTAAACTAACGGGAAAGCAACCAGCAGCAACAGCGATCCATCACTGACTTCACTCTAGTATTACTAGGTTGCACTATCATTATATAGGGATAAGTGAACTACGAGAATTCGCTTGTGGTGACTATAACAGTGACTTGTTACTCATGGGCACTACCTATAACTCCTTAACTGTTTGATAATGATCACTGCGAAAGCAAACGTTTTCTTGTCTTTTTAAAAATTTTTTGATGTCGTCTGGTAGAAGACATTTGACGCCATTAACTGTTGTAATAGACCAGAAATTGAGTTGTGACATCGAAGTGATCTTTGTACAAAATAGCAAAAGATTGAAATCTGACGACGTAAGTGAATGGCCCCTACCGAACAAAATTCCTGGCAGCGCCACTGCTAAAAAACGCTTGCGAAGATTTGGTAAACATCAGCGGTCACACTTCTTGTTTCTTTCCAAAAGTTGACTCCTTGGTGACTTCAACCGGAACTGTCTAATAACGGAGGAGCTAGGTGCTGTTCTCAGCGCTGTTCTCGTGTGACATTGGACTTGTTACAGTGAAGCTGTGCACTTTTTGAGGTTAAGCTGGTTGTCTGAAACTTGCAGTTGGCTCTTGTGGTCTTTCCAGTTGATTGGTGGCATGATCAAGAAGCGAACAAGAAACCGAGTACTTTTGGACTAAAGTGTAGAGCACTTAAGGCTGCCAAGTTGTCAGGAACATCTTGATGAATCAATTCTAACGTTGTGCGGGGGTGAAAATCACCGTCGGCTAAGCTTCATTAAACAATTCCCTTATCTTTTTAAAAACAAGGAAAGGGACCGTGGAAATATATCATAATCTTTTGTCTGCATTGCTATTCTTCAGCCGTTAGGTTTTGTTTCCCTCTGTATCTTAATAGTGCTGGACACAAGGTATGTGCTTCGTTACCACGGTAAGTAAAGTACGGCTTAAATGAGCACTTTTTTCAAATTTGGAAGCGATGAATTATACCACAGCAAAACTGATGTAGGCCTAACCATATGGAGAGGCTATTTTGTACCAATGCAATCTAGTTAAGTAAGCAAGTATCACGGAAGCGCCTGGTGTTCAGCAATATGGTTTGATCTGCGAAATAATATGGAGAATACTAGTACTTTTGGCGTTCTTCTGGGAAAGTAGCTAATGGTAAATTGGACCATGGTCATTATGGAAAAACTGATTAAGATCATCTGTTGTTTGTTATTACTGAAAATGAGCCAAATGTTGTGTTCTTTTCAGTTACAATGCTAATTTACTTAATACAGGCTCCGTTTAGGTAGATGCAGGTTATCGTCTATCAGAGCTTGGGTGAAGCTACTCGTTGCAAAGAGTTTCAGATAAATCAGTTTTAGAGGAAAGATTTGGTCAATAACGTACATTTTCTAGTGTTGTGGAATGATCACCTTTTAAAGCGCATTAAACATGACTCAGACATTATGTCCACTTCCTGTACCACACCAGGTGGCATATTGAATACCACTCTTTCTGTTTGAGTTCGGCGCTCTAAACACCAAAATCTTTACATATGAGCAATTATTTTAATCCACAAATGACCTTAAACTCGATGATGGATGCTGCTGCGTAATTGGCGTTCAGCAAAGGCATGGATTGTTCATTTATTGATAAGAAAATGTAACTACTAGCATGAAAAACTGCGTTGAAGTATTGATGGTCGTCGCAAACTGTTTATACATAAGCATGAGCAAGCTTGTTTTGCGATAGCTTAGTTGACGTCAGAAACTCACAATCTTGCTTGATGGTTGCCGCATTGCATGTAATAGTTTAGGCCGCTTAACCCTGCAGGGCCTAAAGGGTTAACAGCAGTGCGATCTTACTGGCAACATTGCAAGCCCGAAATGCTGGTGTAAACCTCGTACCCTCTCTCCAGAGATCGCTTCATTTTAACTGCAGATATGATAGTCTCCACTGTTTGCCATTTGTTTTGTAGTTACACAAAGTTATTTGCCTGACACTAATATTTGTGAAATGTGAAAAGAAAAATCGTCAAAATAATTCTCAAATTAGAAGAAACAACGTTGAAAAAACGCCTTTGTTTCGATCACAATCACTGGATGCATTGTTTTCTCTGATGTTAAATATTTTTTTCTGTCGTTAAATCTGTCACTATCGGAGATCACAGCATTTGCATGCAATTATGTGAAAAATTCAAGATTTATTAGATAAGCAAGAAAACTTTACTGCACAACAGTTGAATTTGATATCTATGCTAGATTGTCCAGAAAATTTTCTTGCACTCGTTCAGGGAAAGCTGCGGACTGGACAATATTCAAACTTTTAGCATTACAAATGTACGATGCAAAACTTGTCAGTTAGCAGAGTATGAAACATCAGATTTTGCTTGCCAAACTTTGTCTGTATTATAATTTGTATATTGAAAAGATACGGATTTAATATATCTGTAAAACAACATAGTTTTATCAAACCAACAATATTACAAACTGAAATGGGTTGTAACATTAAAGTATTATAAGCATCTTGCGAATGTGCAGCTGATACCAAAATAGTTTCTAAGTCTTTAGCTTCAAAATAGAATTTTGTATGACCTTGTTTTGGTTTTCCAACCTCGAAACCTAGGAAAGTTTTGACCGAACTTGTCCCCATTGCAGAAGTAACCTCCAAGGTTGAAATATTCTAACAAAATCTTAGCTCCTATGATAATTAAGTGGGAGTGGTTGCCAAAAGACGGTCATAATAACTGCACAATCACATCAGCCACTATCATCAACAATAATATATGCTGTGTTGCACGGAAATCGAGTTACTCAGTGGCATCTATGATGTCACAGAATCTACTGATAATTCACCTGTTAACTGATGCGTCGCTTGTGCAATACAGTAGGTGCGAGCCTAAAAACAATGTTGATCGGTTTCCTAATATTTAATTGTTATGAAGTAAGAAATTTCCTAACAGTAAAGCGGCGAAGCAATAAGGTTGTTTCTAAAAATAAACCGCAGTACAATAGCAAAAATTTTGTTACTGTGGCTCAGTGGTCCCTTTAATGTGCCAAATGCGCAGTCCCATCAGACAAATTTCGCAGTGAAATGATATTCTCGCGCACTTGAAACATTTCAAATTTAACATCGCACATATATCGCATAACTCTTGTAACGCTTGAAACGCTTCACTGTTGGTGTGTCTACATGATTGGGCAATTGCATGCGCACTAAAACAAACATTTTCTCAGTGCAAAATTTTCTTGGAAGAAACAGTGCTGCGGCCTGCTAAATGACAGTTATCACAATCACAGTTTCATCTGCAGTCTGCACTGATGGGAATATTCGTTCTTTTAATGTTCTTGAAAGTACTTTGCAAAATTTCTTGCTTTTTTTAATCAAGTAACTGGTCTCCACAAAGCCAACTAAGTTGAAGGAATCAGCATATTTTTGTCAATAAACTGATGATCTCGAAAAACAAAAAAGTTTCCCGGGAAAAATTAACCGTAAACTGCTGGTTGATTTGCAAAAAAAGAAATTCAAAAAATTCACAAGAAACTGCGGGTCTATTTGCATAATATAGTAGGACTGAGGATAATTTGCGTTGCGTGAAATCGATTACCTATTAAAAATTTGCTAATGGTCTCAACTCCTTGCATTTGTGGGCACTAGTAACTTGAAAATAGACATGTGCAAGTCTGAATCATCGTACAGATATGGATGTCGGCTAATTCCCCGAAAGCATTTAACAAGCATAGAGATTTTAATTGCTTTTTCCGTAAAGTTCAAATGAGTTTTTCTTAACGGCATCACGTAGTGACAGGTAGTTGTCATCTTTGGAAATTCGTTTGCTTATTAGGTTTTGTTACTGGACGAACGATCAATCTGAATCAGTTTACATCAGGTGGCAATGATCAAATGCAATCATCATGCTATTATTTCATTAACCATATTATAAGCTTTCACACAGTTACGAATACAGGGCGCAATCCAATCTTGTAAAGTTTCTTCAACTTGGCAGATATTACCTTTGAGGTTAAACGCTTTTGATGAATGGTCAAATTTTCTAGCACTTCCTGAAAAAGTGAATCAAGTAAAATCTTATCTGTCTCAATCGTTTGAAAGATAGCACTGATTTCGCATAGTTTGTCTTAACTGCTATTCAGAATTTGTCCTTCATCCAAATCAATTTGTTTGCTATTTTTAAACATTTTTATTGTTTATCATTTATATTTTTTTCAACGAAATAGCGTTACTACATCTTTCTTCAGATAGATATTTGTAAGTACTAGCATTTCTATAGAACAAATGCCGCTCATCGGTATATGTTAGCAAGATCATAGGTGAAAAATAGTTCGCAACCACGGTTGGTACAGAAGCTGCAAAACACGCACATTTCTCAAAAATGCATGCCTGAAAATGGCAAAAAACATTTTTACCACTTCCAGTACACCGGGAAAAATGGGCTTCTTAATTTGGTTCGCGCCTGACCATTTCTTTTACTGTATATGTTACAGTTAAAAATTCGTTCAAGCCTCAATTATGGCGATTTCCAGATGACTTAACTGAACCAATAGACGATTTCACTATGTACAACTGCCGTAGCTGAGATACTTGCTGTAAAATTTTCAGAGTCAAGAATACACACAAAAGCGCAGTTGAAATACTTTTTAAAAAAGACCAGCTTTCTAATACTAATAAAATTTTTTTCTAAAACTAGCTTTCTAAAACTGATAGAATTCGTTAAATTCATAACTTAAAACCATTGTAAGGGTTGTTTGAAAAAGCTGGAAGTGCGCTAACGTTTGAACGAAGTCTAACTGAGCAGGTCCCTCACGGGGTTGAGTTGTTATTACCCTTGCTTTTATTCCAAAATTTGTATGGGATGTGTTTGATGCTAAATAACTGGTATACCACGCAATAGCAACAGACTATGCATTAAAAGCAGGGTTTTATCACGCAAATTCAATTTATTAATTCCAAAATTTAAGAAATATTGTCAAACACTTTTTCAAAAAGTATTTTGGATTCATAATTAAAATGTCGCATTACAAGTACTGGCAATGCATTAAATTATTTTTTTACACAGTGACGTCAATTATTAAACTAACAAACTTTATCATTGACAAACGATAAACTTCCATCTTGTTTCAACATGTTTAAATGCAATGCATGTGAATGGGTCTCCTTCAAAGGTTCCTTGTTTAGATTTTAACAATGTAGCCTTTGCAAAAATTTTGCATTCGTTTGCTAAAGCATGAATTTTAAGTGCTCTTCGCCTGAGTTAGACTTGTGATAGAAACTCAAAATACACAAGCAAAATTAGTCACGTCTAACTTCACGTCTAAATCTACGTCACACCAATTTTAGTAAAGAATTTGAATGGTAAGTTCATGGTTTGGGGTTGATTTTTGCAACGCTTGTTCATCAATTACATTCCAGTAAACATGATCTTGTGGTAATCCAGCAATGCTCAGTTTAACGGAGAGAACATTGTCATGAACAACGTTGGCGGAAAGCAAGCTGTTAGTGATAAGAGTTCCAACAGTATAACTTGATCTGCGAACGTTTAAGGTTGATGATTCAACACATGACCTTCTTCGTTTGCTTTAAAACACCCTTTCGTGTTACCACATGACCATTCATCGCATGATCGTTCAACACATGACCTTATGTGACATGACCTTCTGTTACACGATTTTCGTCATTCATTCCGAAGTAACTGGTCGAAGTGATATTCCCCGATCGTGAGATCTGCGCCTGTGACACAGACGCCAAGTGTTTGCATTAACACAAATTGAGGAAAAATGTAGAGTTCATCAAAGTTCCTCATTTTCTCAATGAAAGCACACCGTTTCTGTCAACAACTTTATCATCTGAAGATTTACGTGGATTTTCTCCATTTCCTGGTATAAAAAAAGTACGGGTCGGATATGTTGCGTCATGCTTTTGCAATGCAGATCCCTGGGCTCAGCAAAACAGATTAGGAATGACAAGGGTTTCTGTGGAACTTAATCTGAAAGGTATGAAATTACTGTATAGGCGAAAATCAACAGCGTTGACATCCCTGCCTATTGCAGCATTACAGTAGATGGCATCATGAAACAAGTGCAGCATGTCACAGTTGATCAAATAGAAAAAACAAAAGTGCATAGCGGAAATCCACTTAAGATAATGTACAGTATTTAAAAATAAATGCAGTTTCACAAGAATATACAATCCAACTCTTGTTATCATTGGTTCATTGATTTTTGTTGCTGGGAAACTCAAGTGTTGTTGCAGAAATATATTAACTTAGAGATGCCTTTGGTTCGGAAAGAAAATTGATAGAAATCTAGGCCTGGATAAAAATGCGTGTATTTAAACATGATTTTGAATGAAGCACGCGTAATGGGGTGTGTCTTTGAATAAACTAAGGACATTTCGATAGGCATTAATTTTGACCGTTTTTACTGATTCTGCCATGTTTTGATAGTGTTATATCTATTGTCGTTTTTCAAATAGATTCCCGTAAAACAAGTTCAGCGATGAAATCATTGCGTGATTTTTTTTCTTGTGGAAGGAAATTGAAATTTATTCCTTGAAAATTAAGTTTCATACAAAATATTTTCTTCTTGAGAGGGTCCAGTTAATTTTCAATGACTTAAGAAAATTGCGAAAGCGTCGTTTGACGCTACAAGGCCATTTTCATATGAATTCGTCCACCACAGACAAGCCACTGATTTTGGCGTGAAAGGTAGATGATTGACTATTCTTGATTTCTCCTGGTAATATTTTTATTTATCTCTCGCGGCTTTGCATTTGTATATTATTACTTTTTACACCACCCGTTATCTCATCCTTCAATGCATTTGTCGTTGCAAGATGTCCCTTGAAAGACAGTACTATCGAACGTTTAGATTTGCATCAGACAGAATCTTATGATGTATAAACTTATAAAAAAATGCGTGTACTTGTGGAACATGCACGTGCTGAAATTTGCTCTGCTTTGGAGCAAGTATTATGGTTTTCAGGTGCAAAAAATCATGCAAAGCAATATGTTTAACTTTGCTTCCAGATACCACACACATTTTTGCAAGCAAAGTTGCTTAATCACACAAAAGCATTTGATGTTCTTTAAGGGAGTACGACTGAACACTTTCAAAATTGGGCTTTTGAAAACTTGATGGCAAACTGCTTGGTGTTCAGTGATTCAACTTAAGCGCCAAGCAAATCCAAATCTGCTACTAAGGAAGTGGTGCGCGTGCCATAGTTTGTTTAGGGGCTTATTTTTGCCGTACATTATGATATTTATGTCTGCAGTTGAGTAAAGACACTGTGCCTTGAGGGATATCTAACAATTTTTTTAAGAAAGTTCGTGATATTCTATGACTTTATTATGTAAAATATGTAATAACATTCTCCACATGAAGTGCGTGTGAAAACGTGTAAAAATCAGGGTTTTTTTTAATTATTTGAACGTTTAGGGTGCAAGTTCAATGTTGTTTGGTTTTGTTGGAAGTTTGAGATTGTAACAATATTTTCCAATGAATTCATTCTTTAACTTTTTGAAGAGATGTTTTTGTTTCTTTACATAATTTACGGTATCGTTTCGTTCAAATCTATTGGTGATAATTATCCAGACGTGAGTGTTTGTCCTTTTATTGCTGTTACTTGATATCTGATCAAAGTACCGTTAGTTGGAAGAACGTTTTTGTTTTTAAAATGCGGATACAGTATTTTTCCAGTGTGCAAATTCCTACATTTATTAATTTGTCATTTTTGTCTTGACGGGAAATTGCACACAGAATTATACAGTTGTTGACCTTCGGGTAGATCAAAGATCATTGCTAATTGGAGAGCAAATTAAATTTATTTAAAATTGTTTTCTAAATACAGGGTTGCGAAACATCCATAAAACTCAGCAAACACCTGCTCAATTACTTTATTCGTTTATTTTCTGGATAAATATGTCAAAACTGATGAAAGTGTTAAATTCAACTTGGGAAGATTGGTTTATAAACGCAACCAAATAAAATTGAGCTCAAAACGAAAACGTTTTATTTCCAGGCAAAATAGAACTCGAAAGTTAGATTTGTTCTATTTGGACCCCATTATCACACAAAGCACTAAATATTTTGCTCTAACCAAAATTTTCTCCATGTTATCGTGAAAGAGTTCAAGGCAGCCAAGCACTTTGTTTCTGCTGTTTGTGCGGAATCTCTGTAAGATCGTTATTCATTGATGCAGTCTTGCGTGAACAACCTAGTTACCGATGTTTTGCCTTATAAAAGATTTCCTGATCATGCGTATCGCGCACCCGATCACTTCAAAAGCCTCAAGACAGTGATGCTGCCAGCAATATAAGCAGTAGTACGAATGAGAGCAGATGGGGCAGTGGAGATTGAAATCAAACTTTTAGCTTTCAAATCAGTAAGAGAATTAAGGACGAAAGGATTAAGCAGAATATTATATTTTTTGCCAGGAGAAATAAATCTTCAAAAAGGCGACGCGGTCGAATAAGTTCGCAAATTGTTTTAATAGGAAATATCGATTTCACGCAATTACGCATCCACAGTCCCGAAAAAATGCAAGCAAAAGCTTACGAGTGAAGTCATAAATAACCAAGCCGACACTTAGAGAAAGCACACTACTTGCAGTTTCAAACACAATCTGCGACCATGATGTTGGTTTAACTAAAACCGAAAAGCAAAACTGACGCCAATTACATATCAGCAGAAAACGACAACAAATTTTGTTTTCGTTTCTGGGGAAATATGATGTTGCATTTCAAACCATTAAAATCATTCCTTTAGTTTAGATTCACTGAGCCGAATCTGGAAGCATTGCAGGTATTGACGGTTTGATTTAAACGTTACGGTTTCTTACAAAAATGAAAAGAGTTCTTGTTGTGGACTAAAACGCAATTATGGATCACTAAACTTTCGACAGCTGCTACCTTCTTTCAACAAGACACAAAATTCGTGACAAAAGCAGGTGGACAGTCTGGCACGAGTCAAAGAAAACAGCGCGAAGTCAAAGGAGCAGTCATGCTAATAAGCTTTTAAGCACAGTAAAACCACAGCACTAGGCGAAAGCTTACGCAAAACGAAAAGGATACGTTAAAACCCATGCTGTACAGTAAACACACTTGAAATATGGAAAATCAGGCAAGAATATAAATTAAGCAACACAACCACTGAGTAATAAAGATGAGAGGGCAATAGTAATGTAAAGAAAGATAACAAGAGAAAAACATTTTAACTCCTCAGAGTTTTGTAGAAACGCATATAAAATTGTGTGTATTTTTTTATAGTGGATGTGTTAAGATTAATAGGAGACGACTCATACACCATGGTTTCCAAAGTCTGCAAGTTGCAGTACATATTCACATTTCAGTTCAAGTCTAACGCAGCGGTCGGTAACCTACGGCCCGCGGGCCGGATCCGGCCCAAGCAAAGTCATCTGGCCCGAAGCCCCTTCACAAACTACGGTAACTTCAGCAAAAGTAGAAGAGAAGGTTCCAATGGAGTGAGTTGAGCTGCAGTGTAGTAAGGAGTTAAATTCAAAATTTGATGCTGAGAGTATTATCACTGCCTAAAGTTTTGTAAAAATATTTTTTGTGTGCAAACAATATTCAAACTTAATTTATTATGCCAAAAAAATAAATTCAATCATTGACAACACGTACGCGTGTGAACAACTCTTCTCTTCAACAAGACCCAACAAGAGCAACTTAAGAACGCAACTTACTGATGACCATTTGTAAGATGTTATACTTGCTGCCTCATCCTACTTACTGCTTGAACTTCAGAAACTGTCAAAGAAAAACAACATCAAATATCACATTGTGGTTTTGCTAAAATTCATTGAACGTCATATTGCCGTTATGACCTTTGAAAATCAGTGGTTAACCTGTTTAAAATTACATGAATTCGTTTTAACAACGTTACGAACAATGAAGGAAACGGTATTGTTTGTGCAAAATTAGTATGGCCTACCAGAGCGTGCAAAGTTTCATTTTGGCCCGCGGCTAGGGAAAGGTTGCCGACCCCTGGTCTAGCGTTTTTCGAACTGTGTTCGTCGGAAAGGTTGTGTTCAGCGGGCTTCTTCATAGTGTTTCGCCGAACAATATGAATAATGTATTGCAAGTTCATTTGATTCGTTACATCACAAACCGTTTTTTGGCGATGCTTCTGTCCGTTTCTCAAGTGTATCGCTCATTCGCTTTTAGAGAGAAGATATTTCGTACATGTTATTCATAAGACAGAGTGGAAAAAGTTGCTTTAGAATTTGTGATCGATTCATTCCTTGTTTCACCTGTGGAGTGAAGTTACTTGAATACAGATATGTGCAAATTTGAATCATCGCTAAAAGATGAAAGGAGAGCCCAGTCGGCTGATCCCTCGAAAGCTTACAGAAAACCTAGAGCTTTTATTTGAATTTGCTTTGGCTGATAGACGTGTGGGAAATACAGTAGAACTGCCCTGTGAGATCACTCCACAGGACCGGAGAAAAAGTGTCGTTGTAGGCGCACTGTCGTTATAGCCGAGCCACAATAAATCGTTCTTGAAATGGCTTTTTAGTCAATGCCAAGCATGGCAAGGGTTAAAATTGTTCCTTGATTGGGATTAACGCTTACAGTATGGTGCTTTTGCGTATACTCTGAAACTGCTAAGTGAGAAATTAATACTCGCCTTTACTTTTCGAAACCGTTTTCAACGTTGTGGTTGGAATATCGTAATCGTTCGATGGCAGTTTCGTTGCCGGGTAGATTACTGGGCGCAGGTGTCCATAAGAATATTATTGCAGTACCTGTGGTGGTCAAAGTGTGATTGAACAGAACTATTTTGTTGACAGTCTGGCGTCGTTTCCAGTTTGGATTTTGGATAGCCCTCAGCGTACTACGACAATCTGTTATGATTACCGCTTTTTGGATGTGGTTGGATGAAATCCAATATAGTGCTTGAAGCATGCCATAGAGTTCTATGCTAAACACCGAGGAATAATTGTTTTATCTGTGTTGAGTGGAGAATTTTAGGTTCTCTATATTCATTCCGCAGCCAACGTTATTCGCAGTTTCAGAACCATTCGTGTAGACATAGCTGTGTTCATCATATAGGTAATTTAAAAGTGATAAGAAGAAAGGGACATAGTTTGCAAAAGGATTTTTGTGAACAAAGTTATACACAGCAAAATCTATTTAGGGACTCAGCATCAGCCAAACGGGGACTCGTGGGGTAAAAAACAGGTTGGTCTTAAAGACAGAATTGGAAGTAAGCCAGTTTATTAACAAGTCAAAGGAACAGAAACTGGATGAATCCGGAAAGCACTCTTGCCAACCGTCATATATGAGTGGGTTGGTCGGGTGTTCGAAGGACAGAAGACCGTCTTTGTATTTCAAGCAGAGGAACGCATGGCTAATCTCCAGGGGAATTTCTCTGCAGGCGTGTTGGAGGCAGATTGTTGGGATGCTTTTCATTGCACCGGTGTATAGATGAAGAGCTTCACATTGAACAATGGGTCAAGTGACGTTAGTGAAGAGAAAAATATGCCTCTATTGAGCACTCGAGGACTGGTTGAATGACTGATCTATAGACATTCAGGAGAGGACGTTTTTCGGTTCTACAGTTCGTAACTTTTAAGAGACACAATGCGTTCATCCATTTTTAACATATTTCATAGACGTGTTGGATATGGGAAGAATATAATCCGTTTCCATGGAAAATAACACCCAAAAATGTGTACTATTTTTTCAGAATCAGAGTAGTGCCTTGGAAAGTTAAAGAAAGTGAGCTTGGTTTCCTTTTTTTGTAGAGGACTGCTGCCGATTTTGAAACAGAGATTTAAAGCTCCATTTTGTGCACCACCTCTCGACTTCACTTTGGGAGACTTGACATCTCTCAAAGAGGTGTTCAATATGAGATTCACTCTCCCAGAAACAAAAGTCGTCAGCATATAAAGCAGAGGGAGATGTGATATCGGTCAGGGGATGATTAATTACGATCAAGAAAAGTATTGGACTGAGAATGCTACCTTTGTGTATTCCGCTACCCAGTTGTTTAATCATCGATAGTGTGGAGCCCACTCGCAATTGATGGAAGTGAAATTGAGCATTCGCCCTTTAGGTCTAGTTTTATTGATTTTAGAATAATAACTTCTTTGCGTACCACGTCATATGCTTTTTCAATGTACATAATGACTGCGAGTGCGCTGCGATCCCTGGCCGAAGAATTTTGCACAATACCATGGAGTCTCAGTATATGATCAATTGTTTTACTGGGGTTTCTGAATACGGACTGTTGGCAACTTAGCTGTTCTTGTATTCCAGAAACCATTTAAGCCGTCCGACTATGATCTTCTCCAATACTTTGAAGACGTTACTGGTGAGGGATATTGGTCTATAGGAATATGGAAGATCGGAGGGTTTGTTTGGTTTGGGGATTGGAAAAATCATCGAGTGTAACCAAGCTGGTGGAATAACTGATAAAACCCAAATACCATTAAAGGGGTTTAAAAGTGCATTAAGAGATTTATCGGACATGTGTACATTTCATAGCACAAATCGTCTGCTCCAGGTGCTGTACCTTTTGTTTCAATAGTTGTGCCAAGAAGAACGTTTTTATTCCTGGGTGATTTTTACTGCTTTTTCAGAACATCGCTTGAAAATTACTGTCAAGTGGAGATCTTGTACGTTTCATGCGGTTGAATGCGTGTTTCCATTTTTTATTGCCTCTTCACATTCGTGGTTTCACCATGGCACCGATATTGTTTACATCGTTTTTTTTGCGGAATGAACTCTTTGGATGCTTCAAGGAAACATGTTTCGAAGCGTTGATATGAATCTTCCAGGTTTGGAGAAAATGAGAATAAAGTTCCATCACACAAGTCAGAAAATGTGGGACAGTTGGCTTTGGCAAAATTTCATTTGGGAAGAAATGAGGTGTCTATAACTTCTATTCCGTTTGCTGTTGTGTGGATTATGGAGTGATCGCTGCCAAGAAAATTTTGTTTACTGTGGTGAAGCAATTTGAGGCAATTATGTTGGAGACGATTGTTAAGTCAAGTAGGCTCCAGAGACTGTGACTGGTGAGAGAAAAGTGAATTAGGCTTAAAGAACTCAGAATGACGTGGTTGTGTTTGTCCAATAATGAGACTCTTACGTTAGCACCATTTTGTGATCTTCGCCACATGCCATGGAGTATAATAAAATCATCCTAAAGAATGAGCCTGTGCATACAAGATAGAAATTCTTGGTTGTTGATGTCTAAAGAACTGCTAGGTGGATTACATACATAATGGTGGAAAATGTCTTATTTTTATGCCCATTATTTCCATTCCTTGGATGGTTATATGATTATAATTTTGGAGAGATTTAGTGAATTTTTTATGCATATTGTTATACCTCCACCCACTCCCCTATAGAGAAGGTGGTCTTTTCTGTGGTTGACGTCGTTTGGAATGGTTGCTTGATATTTACTATTAAGGTGGGTTTCCTGAAGGCAGATTACGTGCGGTAATTCACCAAGAGTGGAAAGGTACAACTAAATTCAGGTAATTTGTGGAAGATAAATTCCATTGCTTAAATTTAAGAGACACTATGTTGTTAAAAATTTGATTTGTTCTATGTCTATTCGTATGCCCATTTTTCCGCCAGCAACTTTCACTATTATTTTAAAGATGTCTACTTGTTCGTTATTGTCCTTGGCTGTGATGGTTTGTTTGGTTGCATCTGCTAAAGAAAGCGAGAAACAATAGGGGGCTACCTAATATTGCGCCACCCGGGTAAAGTTCGTTGATGATGAATATTTCTTTATTATCAGGATGGGCGACCATCACATCCCTTTTACCAGGATGGTCTGTTAGCGACAGACTATCCCAAGGTAAAGCTGGTAGTGGAGGAAAATCACAAGGCTGCATTAGTCGCTGTAGTGACTGTATTAGCGTGAGTATATTTTCTAGATGCCTCAGAGTATGTAACTTGGAAGTAGTTTTGATGTGTAGAACTTCAGTCTCACGCTTGATTCTTGGACAGACACTGCTTGTTAGTTGCAGAATGCTTGCCTTTGCAATTAGGGCACTGTTTGTGGGAGGCGGTGCAAGTTTTCCAGTTGTGTTCACCGCCGCAATTGGAGCATCTTTCTTTTCCTCTGCAATGATTTGCATATTGCAATGTGGCCATATCAATTGCATTCAAAGCATCTGACTGGTTTAGGGATGTACTGTTTCACTTTAAACAATATATATCCTATTTTAACCACAACTGGTAATTCTGTTTTGGAAAAATGGATTAATACTGTAGTGGAATACCGCAATTTTTAAGTGTCATGTGATCGGTATTAGAAACGCTTCTTGAAGGTGAAATTTTGTGTTTGTAAACATACTTGGAGTTCTTCGGTTGAGAGGTCAAGCGGTACGTTATATACCACACCTTTCGTACCTTGTGGCGACATCGATGTTGTCGATATGGATACTGATTTCTTGCCATCAGACCAAAACGACAAAGTGAGCAGTATTCTGATTTGCTGGGCAGTTTTAGATTTGAGGAAGACATCGCTGTTGTTTCAAGGGATCCACGACACGTAGTCACCAATGGCCTTTATAAGCAGTTATCAATGAAAATGGGACTGAAGGACCTACGTGTTCTTTCCTGCGTGCTTCGTGCGATAACCGGCTACACTTCCTCCGCATTGCTATCGATTTCTAATAAAGCCGAGGTATTGCTCGTCTCCTTAGTTTTGCTTTTCCTATGGACTTTTTCATGAAAAGCTCTGTCTCTAAAATATTCGGATGAATTGAGGGATTACCTTGGTGCAGGTAGTACCACGTCGTAGTGGCAAGATTGCTCAAAACCACGATAAGTAAAAAATAAAAGGAAATCAACACTGAACAAAGATTCTCGAAACGACTTTTATAACCTCAGCGTGGACACTTTATCCGGGTTCTTGGCGGTGCCGTTGTTTACAACTTGCTTAGCTATGCTGTCAGGGGTGATCAGGCATACTTTTTTTGTTAGGCTTCTGCTGGTGAGTCGGTTTATGATTTCCCAAGCTTGTCTGGAACAGTGGGTAAAATATATACTGAAGATAGATTCTGTCCAGCGTTCTTATATTTTTTGGTTGAGGTGATCTGTTAGAAAAGTAACCCATGAGTTTGCGCTTTCAGGATTGCCAGCTTGTCTGTAGCCTACGCAGTCTTGAAGTTCCATCTTGGGATAGGGGAAGAGCACACTATCAGGATCAGGGGGGTAGTTCGAATAATTGGGAGGCGATGTTGGGATTGGGAAAACCTTTCCATGACTTGTCTTTTTGGTTTTGTACCGTTGATGGTTGCAAAAAATGTTAGGTAATAAACGTAATGGTTGTATGAGTTCCTTCATTGTTTGTGATTATGAAGTGGTTGTAGATTGTGGATTTTTTGCCATTCTGTCAGAACTCCATTTGTGTTTGAGCTGCTATATACCCAGTTTTCGTGTCTGCAGTTAAAGTCGCTAGATATTGTTGCTTGTCCTGCGATTTTGGGTAATTTTGATGGGACCATAGATGCTGGTGGGGTGTGGTAGATGTTCGTGACATTGACGTTTTGGATTTTGATGACAGACGATTGCGTGGGATTGTTGTCTCCTGAGCTTTCTACATGTGTTAACATCACACGCTTCGAGACAAATGTTGCTATACCATGGTGTTTTCCAGGAATGTAATCTACCAATGTGTATTCACTTAGTTTGAGTCTGTCAGGAGTTGTCTGGTGTGTTTCTTGTACCAGTATTAATGTGGCCTTTTCCTCAAAGGAGACTCTTTGCAACACCTCACCTTTGGCTGAAGTCCAGCCTTCGACATTGATTTGCAAGATGACGTGATGTTCCCATAGGCGTAGCCAGGGGTGGCCAAAGGGGCCATGCCCTCCAAACATTTTGAAAAATATAGTGATTTTGTGCTTTGAGAGGCGTTTTTCCAAACAAAATAGTGTTATTCGCCTGAATTCAAACATTTGCCCCCTCAAATTTTTTGGGCTGGTTACACCACTGGATGTTCCTTGTCAGAGGTCAGGGCCTATCCTCCTGAAAAGGGCTGTTTGTAGCTCATCTCTGTCATCTTGGAAGATTGCGATGAAATAAAATTTGCTTTCATCACCACGTAGTGCGTAGTTTTGCTGCTGATTTGCTAGCCTTTGGGGGGTACCCAGGGTGGACGACGAGGACGTACAGGGGTTCCCACCCCATTGTTGCATCAATCAACCTGATGTTTGGTAGACCTACTTTCAAAACCTGACGAAAAACAGAATGAAGTCTATATTTTCTGTTGTTTAGGAAAGTTTTAGAGCATGGGTAAGCAAACATTTACTACGGAGGTCAGCATTGAGAATCCTGTTGCTGCAGGAACCGTAAATATTGTATTTGTCTACTGATCAGCTGCAATGTACTTTTCAAAATATGTCACTGTAATTCACATGGACGGAACAAAATCTTGATAATTCTAATCAAACCCGTGAAAATTACTTTACATAGACTCGAAATATGTGCTACCCATGTTCGTGTGGCTGTCCTGCTGGCCGCACTAAATGCCATCCGTATTTAATTTATCGGTGGGATAAGTTCATTCATGCTCCTGTGATGAAAAGCTTTCCAACCAAAGAGGTTAATAGCCGGTTCTAGGCCAACTGCCCAACGGATAATTCCGAACTAGCCACTGTCAACTGGACAAATGCCAACTGGACAACGGCCAACCAGGACAACTGCCAACTGGAGAACAACTGTGTGAAACGGAGTTGCAGATGGTTTCTCTTTCAACTGCGTTTTACAGAGCTGTTCTCCGTTTGGTAATTGTCCTAGTCGGTAGTATTATGTGGGCAGTTGGTAGTTGCCCTAGTTTTCTGTTGTCCTTTGGCAGCTTTCCGGTTGGCAATTTCCCTGATATCAAGACAAAAGTATCGCCTGCACAACTTCTCCAACCTCTGGGTTTCAAACATGAAGAGAGTTGAGGGCTCTGCCCTTGAAATCTTCCATTGCTAATTGCGATACCATGTCATTATTTCCGGATTTTGTCAAGATCCTGGGAAATTTGCTCTGGCTTATTGAGCTAGTCTGCTGAGACCCAAAAGCCTGCTGCAGGCGTCACCTACGGTTGACAGCACAGAAAGTCTACAGAACTGCTGGTAATCCTTTCAGCAATGCAGATCATGCCTCGATCCTTTTTATTACCCCGCTAGCCTCAGTGGAAACTGGGGAGCTGATTACTGTACTGAATACTAGTTGATGATGATCTCCATTAAACGTAAGAAAATACACCATTAGACAAATACCAAGGCCTTTGCCGATGTCATTGGCAGTCCAGCAAGTGGAATTATGCTGAGTTTTCACAAACAATTGGACTTGTAACAAAATAGAAATAGCAGCCGTAGGACAATTAAAACATTTGTGAAAAGCGGAACTACTGTGCATCGAACGATACTTGGATTTTCTTTCGTCCTTTCGAAGGTGCAAAGTGCATACTTTGGAAAAATCAAAGAATTTCGGTCGTGACGCAGAAAATTCCCCTAAAAGCATAGAAAATAAACGAGACATTCATGTAATAATTTTTGCACGTTCGAAACGTTGGCTGATAATAAACACGTTTCAGTTCAGCCAAATAGCTCGAACGTGAAGAGATATACACCTGGCCTGGCGCCTGGAACCATTAATGGCGCCTGGAACCATTAATGTGCTCTGCATGGCTGGTTTCCAAAAACGTCCTGAACTTTTTCAGACGGTTTTATAGTCTTGTTGAAGGCATGAATAAATTCTGAGATTACTTTCAAAACGAATGTCTGCAAATCAAACTGGTTTTTAAGCAACGAAGTCATAAGAAATCTATTCGATTTTCGTTGAAAAGGAAACGCTGTATTGAGTTTTAATATTTATGAAATAGGCATAAAACCTATTACCCTTCATACAGGTTGTAAAGCAAACACATTCAAGTCTTGTGGCTATTACGTGATTGCTTTGTTCATTTTACTGTATCCAGGTACTAGCTATTCTGGAAGAAGCTATGTTAGTCTCAATAGCTATCGCGCTGTGCTGTTTGGCTGTAACCAGTGGAAATTCAAACAACCTGGTTGTCAGGGTGAACATTCCAGCTCCTACTCAGCAATACACACACAGCGTTGTTTTGGAAGATAGATTCCGTCTTTACTGGAATTTCAACGAGACTCACATAGCATTTGAGGTAATTGCAAAATATTTAGCGCATGAATGTTTGACACAGCTGCAAGGTGCATCAATGAAAGTGCACTGCGTTTTTTAATTTGCTTTGCTGCTGCCGCATATTTTTGGAAATGTTGTTTCAAAAAATATTCAGATGGAACATTACGCATTGAAGTCATACCTGAATGATTCGTTTCTCAGGTACATGCCCAAACTACAGGATGGGTGGGGATAGGAGTTTCTCCGAGCGGTTCGATGATTGATGCAGACATACAAGTGGGTTGGGTGAAGAATGGAAATGCCACAGTTACGGTATGAAAATGGATTCTTTAAATCCACCACTTGCAAAATGCATTCTTTCTGACCGAAATTGCTTTTGCTAATGACAATTTTAATTTTGTTTTTGTTTAATACGCCAGATGATTGATATTCAATCTTCTTATGTTGAATTTTCAAACTTTGTGATCACACTGGTATCGTCGTTTTGTTGTATTTCGCAAAATTTGACAAGCACAAAATCTTTAGATGAGCTCCAGTAGTAGTCTCACAAAGCTAGAGTTTTTGTAGTGAAAACTAATTTTATATTCGATTGATCTCGGCAGGACAGGTATGGCGTTTCAAGTAGGAACACATTACCACCTTTGGATCCTGAACAAGACATTGATATGCTTGGAGGTCACGAAAACGACGGTTGGACTGTTATCAAGTTTAGAAGACAGTTGGCTGCGTGCGAACCAACCTATGACAAAGAGATTACAGTAAAAAATGAGTCTTTTCAACTTTTCAGTGAATTGAAATGCGTTAAATTTCCGTATAACATTGCAAAGACACTTACTGATATGCAAAAAATTTCAAGTTTGCAAATGCAGAAACAACTGAAATGCGATAGATAATGAGACAAACTTATGAAGAGAAAAATCATCATAGCAGTTTATCTGTGAAGCAAACAAATATTACACGCTGTTTTTTGTAACAAGGAAAGAAATTATTATTTTGTTTCGGTTTAATCCTGAAATTTGATTGAGAAATGTCAAATTTCATCAAGAACAAATTAACGCGAAAACTGATGATTTCGATGAAGTCACATTAAATATTTTGAAACGCATCTGTTTTTCATCGTCACTTCCAGGCCAATGCTTTTGACTTCTTATTCATTCATATTCGGATCCGCGTTTTCTCAGGGGTCGCAGGAGCAGCAGCCATTGGAGGATTCGAAATATCTCACGGTGTTAAGCAACTTCTGATATTTCTGCTAGCTCCACACCAAAAAACAAGCCATATGGGAAATGTGATCACGACACTTAGTCTTTGGTCGGCTTCTGGGACACTTTCCTATGGATGTAGTCAGCAGGAATTGCCTCCTCAATTTTCCTGGGAGATTCTGGAAATATCTTTATTCGGAGGAGTAGTGGTTCGATATTTAGTACTTAATGAATTTCAGCGTACACTGACTTGATTTTTGGAGAGACGCAATACTTAAATCTTTTTGGTGCTCATATTCATTCTGGCTCGGTCGCACGCAGCGGAAAACCGATCAAATGCATCTAGAGGATCAGAAGATGCTTGCAGCATCAAATTGTCCACAAAAAGCAAACAATTTTTCCTGAAACTTCCAACAGTGAATTATTTGTCGTCTCAGTTTTGATTGTCTATCCTGTTCATATAAACCAGTGGTTTTCGACCTTTTTTGCGCATGGACCATCTTTAAAAAAATATCCGAGGAGCCACCAAATTATGTTGACACCTCATGAGCAACTGTTGTACAGTAAAGGTTGCAATTTTCAGGAGCGTTTCATTAAGGATTTATGGCACTCCCTTTGGACCACCAAAATTCCAGGTGAACCATTGGTGGTCCACTTGGAGTACGATGGGAATCACTGATACAAAATATGACGATGAGTGGTGACAGCACACACCGTTGTCGGAGTCAGATAGGGAATGGTTGTGACGTCGCTCCACCAAGGACCCGATTGTATGCTTCCCGAGGTCAACATAACATAAGTAGTCATCACTGGCGCATTCCCAAGATTTCTAAAAAATTTGCTGGAGGTTAAACTTCGGTTAGCAATATAGTGGATGCACGTTTTCATTTTTCGAATTGGTGTTTCCTAACTCGAAATCGTTTTCTCTACATGCGGGCTGGTTTGACTCAATTTGTCTTCGCGTCAGGCAAATTCACGTGTTCGCGCTCCACTGCTTACGCGCAGATTATGATAACCTCATTTTCGTGATACCAATTTGGGTCTTGCGGTTGCGGCGTGGACACCGCTTACTAGTCGAGTTTTGTATCGCTGGCGCACGGATCGTGTTGGCTGTTTCTGCTGCCGCACCATTGTCAAAGCAATTTCTGCTGCTGCTAATCAGAAGCGCTTTGCAAATAAAAATTTGTGAACCAGGAAATCTGTGAAACGAACTGACTGAGATCTAACTGCCTTACTTCGGCTTGGCAACTTAACATGTTAGGCAGTTAAGTCGGTAGTTAGAACAGTACTCAGACAACGACTAGGCTGCCTCGTTGTTAGTAGCGTTTGGGGAAAGCAGCATTTCTACAGACAACGACGACCTTCCTCGCAAGCAACCGCTACGCAATGCAACAACCCCAAACCTCTACACTGGTTCCTACAACGGCAAAACTATAGTAATGCTTCGACCGAAACGAAAAACCCACGCATTGTCTTCCATCTTTGGTCAGTCATTTTGCTGTGTCCTTTTTCAAGTCACTTGGCATTTTTCCAGATAGCTTAAGGAGAAAGATGCCCAGGTAGTTTGTGCAATCCATTCTGTCTTCCTTCGTGTGCATGGGGGATGTTCACTCCAGTTTCCTAATCTTTAGGTGCCCTTCGAAAGCGCCATGCCACTTGACAACAAATTTCATTACAATGAACTCCTCTGCTCAAGGTTTTGAGCATTTCAGGTTTTATTTCATCACAACCCGCAGTCTTCCCAGCCTTCAGCGTTTTGACAACTGAAAAGATATCAGTTGCAGTAATACTATTGTGCTCCTGCTTTGCATTTCATTCAGTGAGTGTTTGCTGACGATGGAAATACGTTTTCGTTGAAACGTGTCATTTCCTTTCACGTAAAACATTGGTTTTTGGTATTTCCTAGAGAGCTTCACAGGAATTCAAACTTTCACTCCATACCAATTTGTAAAATTCCTTCCGAAGACTGCATTAGCTAACACTTAGTCCAATGACATCCTTGTCGCTCATTAGCAGTAAAACTCAAACTTCAAATGTGCTTGTTGTGTGGAGTGAACATGTTACGTGGTTGGTGCTGACTTGCTTGAAACTTCCCCTTCATCGTATATGATGTAAAGCATGATGTATGATTCGACATACGATTTGTGACAGGGAAGCAAACGCAATAGTTAAGGAAATCAGCAAAAAAGCAATTATCAGGAAAAGTAGTAGAAAAGAAAATTGAATAAAATTGTTAAAATCAGGAATCATGGAAATTAGTGAAAACAAACGATTTGCGTTTCAAATCTACTAGATTGTTCTTGTTATGAACAGCCGATTATAATCGGTATATAATTATATTGCCAGGCAGGCTTACAGGTCCCCATGTTTTGCGGATTACTAAACTTAAATCAATTTTTTCTTTGGACAGAGCGACACTATTCGACTGATATACGCTCATGGAAGTAACGACCCTGAAGGAGATGATATTACTTTCTTAAATTACCACGGTTCTACAAACAGAGGTAAATTAACCAATCCGTTTTTGAACAGTACGTTTTTCTTATGCTTTTTAACCTTAAACACAAATTTTTGTTGTAAGCTGCTTTGAAACCATGTTTCAATTAGAGTGTATGCAGATTGCCTTTATTTTTCTTGACGGAAGACACAAAACAATCTTCATCGAAGAGCATATTTTGCATTCATTTTTTAACTGATAAATGCTTTCATATGTGATTTCAGGATCAAGAAGCATGATCCTTTTGGATTACAGCGGTCCTGCCACAAATGCGCCTGCGAATGAAACCCACTTCTTTTTTGATCTTCTCAACAGCAACTTCAGTTTGCCAACTGCAGACACCTATTACAATTGCAAGCTTTTCAAACTTCCAGAATTTCAGTCAAAACAACATATTGTTAAAGTAGGTTGGTTATTTAAGAATGATGAGTGAAGTGTTATTTGTTTAATACATTTGAGCGTCAGATCCTGCTGTAAATTAGCACAGATATACGTTTAAACACCATTTGGACCGACGATAGGCAAGCGCTGTTGCGCAATCACACTCATCTTGCAGTACAGACTTTACGAAGCAACGTTTCAGATTATACTGAATGGTGTATTCTTTAAATATAAAAATGTATCTTGGTTGAATTTCATCGCCAACCAGTGATGATTTCGTAGCAAGAATACGTATGTACTTTTTGCTTCCTTCTACAGGCTGTCCCAAAACGTGAATTAGTTTTGTGTGAAAACAGCACCTTCGCCACGGGGGCTCTTGGGGGTTCGGTACACCCAAAATTTTCACGTCCCTTGAATAAAAGTTTTTTTATCAATGCGTGTTCTGTTCTCTTTAGTAATTAATATTTTTCAACCTGTTTCAGAAATTGTTTCACTGCGACATTGTCGCAATTCGCATGTAAAACATGAAAGCTGCACTAGCTACTCAAACCGCTACACGCATAAAGAATGAAGGGACAGATGAGTAGTTGTCGTTGAGACCGAAAATATCATTGCATGATTAATTGTTATAGGTTTGTGATATAATACTGTAATTGTATTTGAGCGCAAAGCAGATGCATCCTTTGGTAGAGTCTTGAACATGAAAGTTCCTGATGTCTACTTACGGACTCCAATAGAACTCAGACTTGAAACTGATAACATCACACGGTACATATCTAGATTTGTTTTGAAACATTCACACACGTGTGTTCAATCCAGGATAAAGGATAAATTGTCATTGCTTTCACGCTGCTTCCTACTTCAAATGCCTTGAGCATTTTTAATAGAAATGTCCATGAGGAACATTTAACATATCTATATTCAAGTAACTAGTCTACACAAAACGACCGAGTTGAAACGATCAGCAAACATTTTTGACAGGAAATCAATTTCACGTAACTCTACGCATTCTCATTCCTGAAATCTCCAAGCAATATTTACGAGTGAAAAGTTGAAGCAAGAGCACAGAAAGAAAACTCAAGGCTAAAATGAGTAAATCAAAGCATGAGCTGCAGCAAATACAAAACTGGATAATACGTAATTATTAAATAATTTCTTTCACTGAAACTGGAAAACTGTCTTACGCCAATTATCGAGCAACGCGAAAAAAACACATTAAGGGAATTTGGTTGTTTTTTTGCCAATTTTAGTGAGAGCAATTCATTGGGAACTAAGTATTTTCCACATTTTCATTTGCCGCATCTTGTCTTTTGATTGATTCATTTTAGTATAGACTTGAGTTTTCTTGCTTTCTCTGCTGTTGCATTAGCCTTTTTAAACTTTTCACCCGTAAGCATTGCTTGCAGATTTCAGGACTTAGGATGAGTAGAGTTACGCAAAATCGATTTCCTATTAAAAAGTTTCCTTATCGATTCAAGTGCGTCTTTTTGTTGAGACTAGATACGTGAATACAGATATGTTCAAGTTGGAGTCATCGTAGGTACAGCTTCCTAAAATAGGAAAAGATACACGTGAAAACGTTTAAAATAACATCACTGCAATTTAAAAAGTCCTTCCATGAATTGAATTTAGTTGAATTCAAATGGAAGGTCATGCTTCTGAAAAATATGCAATGGAGAAGCTGAACACGTTACACTCTGTTAACAACTTCGATTTCGTTTGCTTCAATTTAGTTAGGGCATGACTTTGCACTTTCTTCAATCTGCAGGTTGAGCCCATTGTGCAGCGAGGAAATGAATTGAATGTCCATCACATTATTTTATATCAATGTGTTTCTAACGTGACGGTGAGTGCGAAACATTCAAATCTGTTGCCTGACATTCTTGATAAGATGCGAATGTTGATTGTATACAACTTAGCGTTGACAATGTTCCTACCACTCCGCTGGCGTTGCGGTGAATGCGCTGTTCACCACGAACGGAATGTGCGCGAAGAACACCATCTACATATACGTGGCGCGAACAAGCAACAATAGAGTGATCGCGTCGTGATCTTTATTGTTGCTTGTTGCGACAGTGTGAAGCTACGCGCACTTGCTGCTCGGGCTTTCTGATCGCAACAACAAAAAAAGTTTCATAAGTTAATCACGAGTTTTTCATATGTAGTTGGAAACTGTGGATCTCCAGAAAAATTATAAAGTGTCTCAAAACTTCATAAACTCCTGGTTACTCATAAAACAGTTTACATATGTTTCACTGTATGCTCTGATGTGGTGAGACTAAAATATGAAGAGCATTACGATCCATTATCTTTCCTTTGTTTGCTAATGTTCATGTTTTTCCTGGATCATAACAGGCAGTAATTTGTATTTCAGGACACTGAGTCCATAGGGAAAAATGTCCAGTGTTATCTTCCAAACATGCCAAGTGACTTCACCACTTGCAACCTCGTGATACACGGCTGGGCAATTGGAGGTGGCGTAAGTAATGCACAGTGGTTTTCTTTTTTATGAGTCGTGCCACTGGCTGGACCATTTTGTCTCTTCAAATCTGCTCATTATTCTATCCAAAACATTGAAATCTTACATCAGTTCATTCTCTCTGATCACAGACCGGTAGCTGCAACCATCAAAACCACAGTACTGCTTGAAAACCTAGTCGATGATGGCTGGTCAAAACATGAGAAAAATATACGCTGAAACAAAGGCACACAATAACAAAACTGAAATATCATCAGGCTAGCAGGATCTGGTTCACGGAAATACTCTTATTTGAAAAACTTACCTCGTGTGACAATCCTATGTGCAAAAACCAAAAACACATTGGCATGTTAGAACAATTTTACACTGACATAGTTGTAGCACTCAGAAAAACCCTAACTAATAGCCCACAAAAAAAACTAATGTCCTTGGGGAGAACAAGGATGTAAGAGAAAAGCACAAGTCTGCACGGAAAACCTGTTGAAACTGGGTAGACAATCATAAACGTAAAAGTGGACTTCTTTTTGAAAATATGAAAGAAAGTAAAAAAGAAATCAAATATGCGTTAAGAGTTTGTCGGAAGTCCGAAGAGGAATAGAAAATTGATGCTATGGCTACCTGTAAAACGTTCTATTTTGTCTGCTTTTATCGACCTGCGTTATGCAGAGTGAGTGTACGTATGCTATGGTCATCGTGTCTGCTCCCAAACAAATAAATTAAATCAAATCTTCACGGCACAAGTATCCCAAAACATTTCAGAAAGTCAGAACATCAGTAAAAGCACAAAATAGCTGCCTCCATCTACAATGGGAGGTGAAACAGGAATTGAAGCAGTCACTGTCAGGTTGATAAAACACTTTGTGGCATTAGTGAAAATATCAAAAACTATGAAATTGGTGTGTGAAAAATATATAAACTCAGATGGTAATTTTGAACGGATTAATGAGTTGATGTGCAAAATTTTAAAATTAAATCTCTGCTGCACCAACTACCAATAGATCGTGCAGCTGGAAAAGATGGCAATTTTGCTGAACACGCATTTTATGCTGATTCAAATGTGTGCAATCCCTTGCACAGTCCACTAAATGTGTGTTTAATGCATGGAAAAATTCCACAGGAATGCATGTAAAACTGTCATTGTACCTATTTGTGGGGACATAACTGATGCTGGGAATGCAGACCTGTTTCTCTTGCAGTCATCATCTCCAACTTGTTTGAACATTACCTTGTTTCTTGCATCTCGCCATTTATGGCCACAACAGACAACCAGTTTAGCTTCAAGCCAAAACATGGCACTGACATGTGTATTTTTATTTAAACAAACTGTGTCATAATATGTAAGCAACGATTTTCCACCGTTTTCAGGATTCTTAGGTGCATCTAGACTAGAGCATTTGACAGAACTAATCACAACCTCCTGTTTGCTAAACTAATCAAGCGCAATGTACCTTGTGTGCATAGTAGGACTCTTGTGGAGTTGGTACAGGCAACAGACCATGTCAGTAAAATGGGGAGCCAGCTTTTCATCCCCTTTACTGTATCCAATAGGGTAAGGCAAGGGGGAATCTGAGCTTAAACTTATTTGCTATTTACCTGGATGAAATCTCACACCACCTGGGCTCAACCAGGGTGGGAAGTACTGCGGGAAATGTGGTTGTGAATCGTTTAATGTTTGCTGATAATGTATGCGTGTTCAACCCCAGTATTAGTGGGATGCAATGTCTTCTGAATATTTGTGGTGATTATAATGAAGACCACGGCCAATGAAAACGATATCAACGACATATTGCAAACGTTTCGATAACTCCTGTCATCATCATCAATGCTCCTGTTATCATCATGCACTGATGATGATAACAGGAGTTATCGAAATGTTTGCAATATGTCATTGATACCGTTTTCGTCAGTCGTGATCTTCATTATAAGGCTATTTAGCACTTCCACTTTTTGTGTACCAAAGTTGTGGTGACTATGCTGCTGAAAACGAAATCTGTTCTAATTGCAACAAAATAATTGGTGTCATTTTTTCCCCAAAAAGCAGAAACAACCTTCTCCATCAAAAGCTTTTTTGTATGGTGTACGTGTACAATTTCTGACCAAGTGAAACACCTTGTCGTGTGCATTAATGCCTCACTGAAGGATGATCATGACATTCTGAGACAAATGAAATCACTATTCTGTGCAGCAAACAAAAAAAGAAGTACTTTCGATCAGTGCTTCAGTGCTCTTTCACAGTAACAACACTCTATTCAGTGCCTATTTCATGCCAATGTATGCTTGCCAATTGTGGAACAAATACAAACAGACTAGTATGAAGCGCTTATGTGCTGCGTATAATAATGCTTACCGAATCGTGCATAACATAACCAGAAATGCAAGTGTGCGACTACACCACGTTAACCATCGTGTCAGTACTTTTGATGTCGTCCTGAGAAACAATTTGCTTCGATTTTTTATAAGATATGCATTTTCATCTAACTGTTTTATCCGATCGCTTCCAATCTCTGACGCCTTTTCTTTGTTTTCCCCAATTATTCAACGCTCTTTTATGATGGCGACCAACTGCAATAGCTGTTGGTGCATTATTTCGGTGTTCGTGTCTCATGAGTGTTGCTTTTTTGTAGTAAAAAAAAACTGTGTGCATCAATGTGCACAAACCAAACATCCAAAAAGTAAGAAATATAACTGCCAAAAAAAGTAATTGCCACATACTCTTTCAAAATTGAGTAATATCAATTGGCTGTCGATGTCATGACAGATGCGTTGCAAGTATTAGAAACCTTGAGCGGAACAGTTTCCATGCCTCTGAGCGCCAATGTGCTTTCCCATTCGACTTGTCTTCCACTTTTCCTTTTTCTCTATTAGCTGTTTGCCTCAAAGTTTTGTTGTTAAAATGCCATTATTTCTCTCACGCTGCGGGATCCTCGCATCACGATGGGTGAATGACGCTACAGTTGTGTTGCTGTTAAAATGTATAGCTCCTGTCAGTGTTGGTTGTGTGCAAACACCGTTTCTTTGACGCGCTATTGTATGGCTAACTATATGTTCTGCTCTTGTGTTGCATGACTGCGTCTGTGATATGGACCGCAAGTCTGTAATAATGAATAAAGTTAGTATATAATTGGTTTTAGTAATGATTTTAATGTGAATGACTTAAGCGAGCTAGATGCAGCGACGTTTTAGGAGGAAAACTTCATCAAGGAACGTTTATGAAAATAAAAATAAAAACTGGACCAGATGGTGATTCTTTGGCTTTCTAGAACAAAACTGTTTTGTAAGGAAATGCTATAATCATACCATAAACTAATCAGTTCCTAACAAATACAATCGACAAAATTTTACCTGTTTTTTTAGCTGAAGCATTGCGTGATTTCAAAATTTTGGGATATTTTAGGATATTTTAGCTTTTAATGAGATCGCACCATCTTAGTGCAATTTAAGATTTCAGCTGGTTGGTAATAGGTAATGCAATATTCAGTACATCAAAAGAAACACTTGTTTTTAACTTGACGAACAAGTCCAAATTGTTTTTGCTTAACATTACACAGCGCCCTTGATTAATTGCATAACGCAGGAGCTTCCAAAATAGAAATATATTTTGTTGCATTAAAATAACTCTATTGAATGTGTCTTTGTTATGCATCAAGTTGCTTTATTGCTCAGCAGTGTTACTTATGTTTTATCGTACCTAAATTAAATTTCACGTCTCACCTTTCCTTCATCACAGAAAGTGCATTATCTGTATTTAAAGTTGAACAGAATTAAAATCATTTTAGTGCTTTACGATGAATTGACTAACGAAAAAATTAAAGAACAAAGCTTGTTCAATGAAGGAAATCTAGCCAATTGTCAAAAACAAACTTTTTCAAAGCGTGAGTTAAGATGCTTTATGCCATACCGATAACAATGCAATTTGCATAAAAAATCATGAAATAAAGAAAACAGTTACTATATGCAGAAAGCAATAGTTCACTTCCCCGTTTGGTGAAGGAGCTAAGATTCAAGCCGAAATTTGTACGACTTGCACTGCCGTTATGGAAAAATCAAAAAAGTATTCGTTGAAAATTCGACATAAATTTGAAGCATAACCTGCTGCTAACATAGCACGTTATGCTGGAGGTCAATAATTTTAGGCCAAATGGAAAAAATCGTGAAGCAAATTGCTCCTGGTTTCATTTTCATTCAAATGTCAACTACCCTGTGAAATTCTTCCTGCCACTTATACTGGTATCCAAATAAGTACTGAGGGAATTTTCAACCTTTGAAAAAACAACTTGGATTTGGCGCCTTCATTGATTTATAATGATTTGATTTAAAGATTTTGTAAAATCATAATTAATTCATCTCACCTTCAATTTCATTCACGGGTTTTAAAATGAAGCCTTTTTGAGACTGTAATCGTGACGCGCAAAGCAGAAAGGGAATTATTGTGTTGACAAAAATCTACAGCTGTCGTCATTGACCGATTTTGCAGCTGCGGGGTTGCATCAAGCACACTTAATCTTTCTTTGTGAACTTAATATTAGCTGAAATTTGCCCAGATAACGCTCTAGAAACTCCTCATAAAATGGATGCGAGTTCCGTCGCAATTGAGTTACTTGAATAAGTTTTATGAAAGTTGCATTGTTTGTTGCATTTCATGCTGACGTTACAGAAAAACATGAAATTCCTAACGCTGTTAATTTTTATTTGTTTTGCATTTTTGATGTTTAAGTTTTATCTGCAAAATAAACAAAAACTTGCGTTGGCAGGCTTTTCATTACCCTCCGCATGCTGGGTATCCGCTAGGGACCGCCGAAGATCCGAAGTATGTTGTCATGGAAACACATTACGACAATCCGGATAAGAAAACCGGTAAAACAATCAGATATTACTTAGATTTGGTGTGAGTCCAACATGAGATTTAGTGCAACATTTCGATTCGAAAAACAATTCAAAACTTCCAAAGTCATGATGAAATACAGTTGTTTGAAGATATACATGTTTAAAACTGCTTTGGCAGTTTTGGAGAAAAACTGATCATTGCAGTTTTTCAGCTAAATGCTTTTATAGTAAAGCTGTTGAAAGCTTGAAGGCTTTTGAAGAACCTTGCAAGGGACTTATCGTAGTTAACATTTTTTGGTTGTGAATCATTTCCAAATCGGACTTATTGGACAACGAGAATTATTTCCGCATTTCTGAAACAGATTAGAATTAAAATTTAGAGATAAGAGCTATTAGAGCTAACTCAGCTGTCACAATTAGAATTAAAATTTGTGGATTTGCGAAAACTAGAAATTGAGCTAAAATTCGAATTAGAATTACATTTACTCAAATCGTTTGAAGCAAGTTTCATCCAAGTTCAATTCATACCCACTTCCTGATTGATTGCGTTAAGCATGAGAATAGCAAATATTCGTATGCCAGGATTGGCGATGACAACTGTGATTTCTGCGTGTGAGTGGATAGGCAATGTGACGTAATAATAACGGCCACATAATTGTACTGCAAATGTAAATGAGAAAAGATATTCATCGAGCTCATACTGTCTTTGTTGCTCAAGTAATGGGATAGCGGCACGGCACTTGTGACCATTTTGTTGCACTATCCTTGCACGAGGGTTAACTCTGGTTTCATTTAAGAATGCCATTGAACAAATTAGTATTTAGGCAAAACCGGAAATTAGATTAGGACTAAAATTAGAGCAGTTAAGCTTTTAACAAATTAGATACTGTCATTTGGCTATAATTCAACGAATTAAAAAACTAAAATTATCTAGTTGTCCAAATCTGTTTCAAGTACATAAACGGACTGGTTTTAAAAAAAAAACATACTTTACCCAGTCAAGAACTTTTTGATTTGTACTGTGGCACTCATCCTTTATTTCTGCAACGTAATTTTCATAGAGTAACTTTTTAAAACCCGCACGTTTTGGTTTTTGGAAAGCTACGTCAATCTGCTTGTTTTGGCAATTTTGCTAACTGGACATTTTGTTTAAAGGTTGCATTTATCCGTGTTTGTTTCCGTGTTTCATGTTTTATAAAGAAACCTGCCAAATGATACATATAAAAATGCCTTTGACTTTCATGCATTTAAAGATGTCGTGGATTCATCTGGTCTAAGAATAACATACACTCCAAACCTTCGCCAACACGACGCTGGAATGATTCAAACAGGGCATTCTGTTTCGCCGTTTCTGCAAATTATTCCTCCGAATATGGAATCGTTTCTCAGCTCCGGCGAATGCACTGATCAGTGTTTGTCGAGTGTAAGTTTCGTGAAATTGTTTTATACTTCCGGATGCAGATAATTGCCGTTTTTTTTGCTTTTTGATTTAAGTTACTTTCCGTTGTTGCGGTGGATACACTTTCCACACACACTTTTCGAACAATGTGTTGCATGAAACGTTTTCTTTCAATAATATAGACTATAACCATGCAAACTCAGGTATTTAAAAACCTGAGATGGCAATGAAAACATTGAAGAAGTTCTACCATATTTTTGTGTTGACGCTCGTTCGATTTTATCCTATCCTGTCGATTGAAATTCACTACATAGTCTAACTCCTCTGGTGTGACCTGGAATGTTGCTTTGAAGCTACTCGCATACAGCTTTTTCACCAAAGTAATGCAGTCATGCAGAACGATAGTTTCCATCGTGAAGTTTTGAGGCATTTACTGATGAGCAGGTGAATCATCCACGTAGGTGGGAGAAGTAAGCGATAATATAAAAGGGCCATGAGGCGGGTAGCAATGAAATAAACACAACATTTCCCGAAAAAAGCAATGGCAAAAAGAATTTTTATCCACATAGATCATGCAGAAGAATTTATCTTAGATTGTTGTTGACCGTCAGGTGATCGGAGTCCTCCGAGGGCTGCTGTCCCGCTCTCTAGACGAAAAGCAGGCATGGAAAGGAATGAATGAAGTATAATTTGCAAGCACGATGTAGAAGTATAATGTAAAAGGATATTGCAGATGCAATTTTATGACATTCTCGGTACTTTTCAATGAAAAACGTCAAAAAACAAAACAAAATACTTTGATTTGTATGAGATCATTTTCTCTAGCCACTAGCTCTGGTGCTACATCAAGTTTAATTAAATTTGAATATATGATTTATGAAACCCAAACAACTTAATATAAAACCAACATTTCTAGGAAATTATATTTGTTCCAATGCAGGGGATGCATCTTGCAGGCCATAAAGAGATTAACATCTTTGCTGCCATGCTTCACTCACATTTGCTGGGAAGAGGATTGACTGTCAGACACATACGGTAACTTCATCAGTAACTTCTGACTTTCAAAGAAATCCAAAAGTTGCTTGTTCTTTGTAGCTTGATGTGTTGTGCTGCGATGTACAAGTTTATTCAAGAACTAACTTTTTGCAATTTAACAGTGTTTCTTTGAAAAGAAAAATTATCGTGAAAAAATGCAGTCAATGGGAAAACAAAATCAGTTTATCACTGGCAAAAGTAACCCAATATTACACATGAATAAAAATTGCATATCACCGTGTGTCGTATGTTTTCATCAAATGAAAGGAGTTATTTCAATCAAACTCTTGCTGGCCGGGTTGAAAAGAACACTGTGTTGACAAAGGCATTGTCGCTTTTAAAATACAGAAGGTTTGAACCGCCGCCGCTGCGGGAGCAAAGTAATACGCAAATCTTTTCTGCTACGTCCGCCCAAGGCGGTTGAGCCAATAAGTAATATGAAATAAATGAAAATGGAATATTCTTCATCAAAAAATGGAACATTCTTTATCAGGAACTACACGAAGTAGATTACTTTCAAAGAAGGAAACAAGCGCATTGCCAAACCTGTTGTTGTGCAACATCTTCGTGAAGAGCATATCAAATCGATGAAAACTACTCTGATGATGCCAAAATAGACTTTCATAAGCCAAGCTCCGAAACATTCGTTTCGTTTTTTCCGTTTCATGTTTTTTTGGTACAAAAGCTTTTCGAAGAGATTGCATTTAATTTGCGCGGCATGCAGGACTTGCAAACAAACGTAAGCAATAATTTTTGCTTTGGAATGCTGATTCAGTTTGAATGATAACTTTTTATTTTTGTAGGAACCGTACAGAGCTGCCATATATCGCTCAAGACAGATCCTATGATTTCAATTTTCAAGAAGCAAGACATTTGCCCCAGGAGAGAATTGTGCGAGAAGGTGATTCCATGCAAATTGTTTGCAATTACAATTCCAAAGATCGAACCAACATTACTTTGGTGAGTTTTTCCAATACTTGTTCCATTCTTGTCCCTGGTCAGGTAACCCGAGGCAAATCAAACTATGTATAATTCCAATCAAGTTTTTAAAAGACTTGATAAGCTTTTACTGAACCCACTTCCTCATATCCTGATTTTTTGAAGAGTTATTTCAGGTAATACTGACCAAATCTGGATAGGTTTTGTAGTTCTGAATAGGGGGGGGGATTGCAGTGGTCACTTCCAGAGTGACAAAATGGTAAACATCAATCACGTAACCGGGAACCACATTTGGCGTAAACAAAGTGAAACCAATCTTTGTCAGGCAACAATGGACATTTTTGGCCAAACCAACTTTGACACTTAGATCGAAGACCAAGCTCTGTAAACGCAATTCTCAAGGGAATTAATTCTCAAAACATCCTTCTTCGACCATCTGGTTCATGATAAACCTCTTTTTTTGTTATCCAGGCCTGTCAAAACTTCAAATCATCCCCGTTTCACGAGATGATGCATTTCCTGAAATAGACTTGTAAAGGTTTTGTCATTTCCTAAGGCTTTCAAAGTACTCAGTACTGTGCTGGCACGAAAGGAAAGATGTTGGACTTTGAACTGTAAAGTCCGTGTCCTTTACAGGTTAAAGAAAGCTACATTCATTCCATGCAATGGCTTCGACAAGTTAAGAAAACGAAAAAAGTATGGATGCGCTAACGCAGCT